>Ga0207421_10000435_pt1 | contig 53546 bp, 51 predicted proteins | sample SodLakKL_010_SED_4_FD_187542 | JGI IMG/M metagenome (GOLD analysis project Ga0207421, IMG submission 187542) | Alkaline sediment microbial communities from Lake Tanatar, Kulunda Steppe, Russia - 8KL_010_SED (SPAdes) (version 2) | ecosystem: Environmental > Aquatic > Non-marine Saline and...
CCGGCTCGGGCTCGGGCTCGGGCTCGGGCTTCGGGGCGGCGCCCACGGGCTTGCGGAACACCTGCGTGACCCACACCTGACCGCCACCGTCGAGGACCACGCCCACACCGATCTGTGTCCACTCGCTGTCGAGGATGTTGCGCCGGTGACCGGAGGAGTCCATGAGCGCGCTGTGGATCGCCGATACCGTCGGCCCGCGGCCCACGTTCTCTCCGACCTTCTGCCAGCCGCTGACCGCCGACCCCAGGTTCGGGTTGTGGTGCAGGTTGCTCGCGTCGGCCATCACCCGGCTGTGGGAGCGGGCGACCGAGGTCAGATCACCGGCCACCTCGAGGGCCGGCAGCCCCTTCGCGGCGCGCTCGGAGTTCGCGGCCGAGACGAACTGCGACTCCATCCCGCTGTCGGCGAACGCCGGGGTGATCGCCGCCGGGAGCAGTGCGGCGACCAGGGCGACCACCAGGGCGCCGACGGTGAGTCGCACCCGGTGCCGCGATGAGGCGAGCGCTGCGTCCACGGGTCCGTCCGTTCCTCTGGACGGAGCCCCGCGGCGGGGTGGAGGAGGTTCCTTCGGTGGCCCGGCGGTCGTGGCCGCGTCGCGGCGATAGACCCGTGGCTTTGCGGACCGCCCTTTCGGACGGGGTGCCCTTGTCGAGAAGCTCCGTCAACGTGCTGCACCGCAGGTATCGGCCGACGACATCGCTAGCTTGAGCGGGGCTGGGGCGAGGAGGAGACCGAGGATGCGCAGGGCACGGCGCCCCGCCCGACCCGTCGTCACCCTGTACACGCGCGCCGGCTGTGGGCTGTGTGAGCGAGCCGGACGGCTCGCCCGCAGGGAGGCCGGACGCGGCGGGTTCCGGACGGTCGACGTGGACACCGACCCGGCCCTGGTCCGGCGCTACGGGGTCCGGGTGCCGGTGATCACGGTCGACGACGTCGAGGTGGCCGAGCTCGAGCTCGCCCCGGGGCAGGTCCGCCGAGCGGTCCGGGCGGCCCGGCGGGCCGCCCGGCGCCGGGGGTGAGCCTGCGCCCCGCCGCGCGGTCCGGGTCCGGTCGGGTGGGCCGGTGGGTGCGACGCCGCAGCGACCACCCGCATAGCCTCGGTCCCGGGAGCACGTCGGCACCGGGAACGACCCCGGTGGCGATCGGTCACGGCCCGGGTGGTGGCGTGACCGTGGGACACGACGATGTGGAGGAGCGGCGAGTGCGCGATGGGCGGATCCCAGCGGCCACGGTGGCCAGGTTGCCGGTGTACCTGCAGGCGCTGCTCGAGGCCGCCGAGGCGGGCGTCGAGGTGCTCGCCAGCGACGACCTCGCCCGTGCGGCGGGCTACAACGCCGCCAACGTGCGCAAGGACCTGTCCTACCTCGGGACCCACGGCACCCGGGGGGTGGGCTACGACGTCGACGGCCTGGCGCGCGAGCTGTCCCGAGCACTCGGGCTCCTCGAGGACCGGCCGGTGCTGCTCGTCGGTGTCGGCAACCTGGGGCGTGCGCTGGCCAGCTACGACGGCTTCCGACGTCGGGGCTTCCACCTCGCCGCCTTGCTGGACGCGGCGCCGTCGGTGATCGGGCAGGACGTCGCCGGGTACCTGGTGCGGGCGGTGGAGGAGCTGGAGGCGGTCGTGGCCGAGCACGACATCAGCCTCGCCGTGCTCGCCATCCCCGCAGCGCAGGCGCAGCCCATGGTCGATCGGCTGGTGGCTGCCGGGGTCCGGGCGATCCTCAGCTTCGTGCCGACCCACCTCGCCGTCCCCGACGACGTCACCCTGCGCCGCGTGGACCTGGCCACAGAGCTGCAGATCCTGTCGTTCTACGAGCAGGTCGTCGTCGACGCGCCGACGACCACCGCGACCTTCTGACCGGGCTTCGTACCACCGGCGTGCTCCGTAGCTCGTCGCCGACTCGGCTGGGGTGTGGGCGAGCGGCGCGGTACCCTCCGTCCGACCGGACGCGTGGCGGCGTAGGGCACGGGCGACGTCACCCGGGGCGACACACCGGTCCGGATGCTGCCCGCCCGTCTCCGCGCCTCACGTCCCCCGTCCAACGACCTCGGAACACGGTCACGACCGGCCCTTCCGTCGAGAGGTTCGTCCCCGCATGGCACTCCTGGTCGTCGGCTGCAACCACCGCAGCGCGGAGCTCGGCCTGCTCGAGCGGATCGCGGTCCCTGCCGACGAGCTGCCCAAGGCGCTGCACTCGGTGGTCGCGCTCGAGCACGTCACCGAGGCGGTCATCGTCTCCACCTGCAACCGGGTCGAGGTGTACGCCCAGGTGACCCGCTTCCACCCGGGGCTGCAGGAGCTCCGCGGTTGGCTCGCCGAGCGGGGGGACGTCCATCCCCAGGATCTGGACGCCCTGCAGTACAGCTACCACGACGACCGGGCCGCCGCCCACCTGTTCGCCGTCGCCGGGGGGCTCGACTCGATGGTCGTCGGCGAGCGACAGATCGCCCTGCAGGTCAAGCAGGCGATGGAGGTGGCGCGCGCGGAGGGGACGGCCCGTCGGGTGCTCCAGCGCGTGTTCCGCCAGGCGGTCAGCGTCGGACGCCGGATCCGCAACGAGTCCCGCATCAGCCAGGGCGCCTCGTCCATGGTCGACGTCGGGCTGGCAGCGGTGGATGCCCGCAGGGGTCTCCCGCTGGCCGGATCCCGCGTCGCCGTCGTCGGAGCCGGTGACCTGGGCGGCCTGGCGGTCCGGCGGGTCGCTGACCTCGGTGCTGGTCATGTGACCATCTGGAACCGCAGCCCGGACAAGGCCGAGCGCCTGGCCGCCAAGCTGGTGGGCACGGTGCCTCACGCCGTCGTCGGCCGTCTCGACGCGGCGCTGGCTGAGGCCGAGGTGGTGGTGTGCACGACCGGAGCCGCCCACACCGTCATCGGGGCCGAGCTGGTGCGGGGGGTCCTGGACCGACGCCGGTGGGAGGTCGGCGGCGCGGAGACGACGGACGCCGAGGACCGCGCGCTCGGGACGCCGTGCCCGCTGGTGCTGCTCGACCTCGGTGTCCCCCGCAACGTCGACCCGGCCTGCGCCTCCCTCACGGGGGTCGAGCTGATCGACGTCTCGGACGTGCGAGGTCTCGCCGTGCGGGGCGACACCGGCACGGTGCTCGCCGACGCCCGCCGCATCGTGGAGGAGGAGGTCGAGCGGTTCGCCGCCTGGACCCGGGCCGCTGAGGTCGAGCCCACGATCCGGGCCATCCGCACCCAGGCGGAGTCGGTCCGACAGGCCGAGCTCGAGCGACTGCGCGGCAAGCTCGCGAGCCTGGACGACCAGCAACGGGCCGCGGTCGACTCGCTCACCCGCGGCATCGTCAACACCCTGCTCCACCACCCGACCGTGCGCCTGAAGGAGCTGGCCGATCTCGGCGGCGCGGACCCGGGGGTCGAGCTCCTGCGGGAGTTGTTCGACCTGCCTGAGGGCGACGCGTGAGCGTCGGTGTGCCCCCCACGGCCGTCGGCCGTCCCTGGCGCATCGCGACCCGACGCTCCCCGCTGGCGCAGGTCCAGGCCCGTTCCGTCGCTGAGGCCCTGCGGGCCGCCACGGGGCGCAACGCCGAGCTCGTCCCGCTCTCGACCACCGGCGACGACCATCCCGAGCGCGCCATCGAGGCCTTCGACGCCAAGGGCCTGTTCGTCGATGGGACGCGCCAGGCGGTGCTCGAAGGCGACTGCGACCTGGTGGTCCACTCCTACAAGGACCTCCCCAGCGAGACCCATCCGGACCTGGTCGTCGCGGCCGTGCCGACCCGGGTCGATCCGCGGGATGCGCTGGTGTCCCGCGAGGGGTGGCACCTGGCGGAGCTGCCACGCCACCGTCCCGTCACCCTAGGGACCTCGGCGCCCCGTCGACGGGCCCAACTCCAACGCCACCGTCGTGACGTGCTGGTGCAGCCGCTGCGGGGCAACCTCGGAACCCGGCTCCGTGCGGTCTCCGAGGGGCACCTCGACGCGGTCGTGGTCGCCCTCGCGGGGCTGCTGCGGCTGCGACCCGAGACCGACGGGCTGATCGCCGTGCCCCTCGAGCACGGTGAGATCCTGCACTCGCCGGCCCAGGGAGCCCTGGCCGTGGAGTGCCGGCGTGACGCCGCAGCGACCCGCAAGGCCCTCGCCCACCTCGACGACAAGGTGACCCGCACGGAGATCACGGCCGAACGGGAGTTGCTCGTCCAGCTCCAGGGCGGGTGCACCGCGCCGATCGGGGCCCACGCGGAGGTGCGGACCACCGCCGCCGGCCAGCAACGCCTGGTGCTGCTGGGTCTGGTGGCCGACCCGAACGGCACCCGGCTGTACCGCGCCTCCCACGAGACCGCTGCCGACGACGCCGTGACCCTCGGCCGCGCCATGGCGGCCACCCTGCTGGAAGCCGGTGGCGGCGAGGTCCTGACCGACCTGCGGGCCGAGCCGACGTGAGCGCCGAGGTGGGACCCCTGGCCGGTCAGCGGGTGCTCGTCGCCCGGACCCGGCAGCAGGCCGGCGAGCTCAGCCGCCGGGTGCGCGAGCTCGGCGGGGTACCGGTCGAGGCACCGGTGCTGGAGATCGGGTCGGGGGACGAGCAGGCGCTGGCTGCCGCGCTGGGCCGCTTGGCCCGGGGCGAGGTCGCGGTGCTGGCGCTGACCTCACCGAACGGGGTCGATGCCGTGGCTGACGCGATGGCGGTGGCGGGCCTGCCCGCCAGCACCCTGGCCCGGGTCGGGCTGGTGGCCTGCGTCGGACGGGGCACCGACGACCGTCTGGCCGAGCGCCTGGGGCGTCGTGCCGACCTGCTGCCCCCACGGGCGACGACCCGAGCCCTGGGGGCGGCGATCCCCGCGGGCCGGGGCACCGCCCTGCTGCCCCGCGCGGACCTGGCCAGCCCGGAGCTGCCGTCCGCCCTGGTGGCGAAGGGCTACGAGGTCGACGAGGTGGTGGCGTACCGGATCCTGCAGCCGGCCGCCCTCCCCGACGTCGTCCTCGCACAGCTCGCCGAGGGGGAGGTCGACCTCGTCGCCGTCACCTCACCCTCGACCGTCCACAACCTGGTGGCGCTGCTCGCTGGCCATGCCTGGTCGGCGAGGCTGGTCTCGATCGGTCCGGTGACCACCGCCGCCTGCGCGTCGCACGGCCTGCCCGTGGTCGCCGAGGCGGACCCCCACGACCTCGACGGCCTGGTCGCGGCGCTGGTCGCGGCGACGCGGTGAGGCGGGGGACGGCGCGGAGCCACGGGTCGCGTCGAGGTGGGGCACGCCGCCGGCCGTCGACGCGCGCCGAGGAGGAACGTCGCTAGCGGGTCTACCCTCTCATCGCATGCGGGTGACACCGAGGGTGGAGGACCTGTGAAGGAACGGCTGCGTCAGCTGCCCGTGATCGGGACCGCGCTCACGGTCCAGGAACGCTACGTCCGTGATGCGGCTGATCCTCTGGCGGCCGCCATCGCCTTCTTCGCGTTCCTGTCGCTGTTCCCCCTGCTCCTGCTTGCGGTGTCGGTGGCCGGGTTCGTCCTCGACGACCCCGCTGACCAGCTGGCGGTGGCGGAACTGATCACCGAGTCCATCCCCGGCTTCGAGCAGACCGTCGAGGGCGATGAAGGCAGCGAGGTGGCCGAACTCCTGGCCGGCGTGGTCGCCCAACGCGGCACGATCGGCACGATCGGGCTGGCGATCCTGCTGCTGTCCGGTCTCCGCGTCATCAACGCGGCGATGGTGGCGACCCGCGTGGTGTTCCGGGGCGATGTCCTGATGGGGCCGAAGAGCAAGCTCCGCCAGCTCCTCGCGCTCGTGGGCCTCGGCCTCCTGGCCGTGGGGAGCACCCTGGCGGCCTCGATCGCCGGGATCGGTCTGGGCGTGGTGCCTGAGACGCTGGGGTTGCCGCTGTCGCTCGGGCTCAGCTTCGTGCTGGACGTGGGCCTGTTCCTGGGTGCCTACACCCTGCTGGCCCCGACCGCGGTGCTGAGCGTGCGGGACCGGATCCCCGGAGCGATCCTGGCCGGGGCGGGGTGGACCCTGCTGAAGGTCGCCGGTGCCACCTGGGTCGGCAACCAGATCGAGGGCGCCAACGCGCTGTACGGCGCCCTCGGCAGCGTCATCGCGCTGCTGCTGCTGTTCTACCTCGCCGGACGCCTCTACCTCTACGGAGCGGTCCTGTCCGCGGTGCGCTACGAGCGGGTCCACGGTCCGCTGGTCGCCCCCTACGAGCGGGAGCAGCTGGGCCTCGAGGCCCGGGCCGGCGAGGGACGCGACGGCGAGGTGGCAGCTCGAACGACACCGCACGGCGGCGCTCGGGCCACTGTGTCGGAGGGGGATCCCGACGGCCCTCCCCCACCACCGCGGATGGCCACGAGCGCCCGTCCCGTGGACCCGGGTCCGCGGGCCGCTGCCGGGACGATCAGCAGCGGCACCCGTGAGCGTCTGGCGGTCGCCGACGCGGCCGATCCGCCACCTGTCGGGGACCCGACCGATCGCACGCAGCCCGGCCGGGACGCCCGGACCGCCGTCGCCTTCGCGCTGGCGGTGGGAGCGCTGGCGGCGGGCTGGCGGTTCCTCGGCGGCTCCGACCGCTGAGCGGCGCGTCGGGGACCACACGGCGGTGGTTACCCTGCACCGACCGCTCCCGACGAGCCGAGGTCGACCCCTGATGCAGCCGCCCGACCGACGGCCGCGCCGGCTACGTCGCACCCCGGCGCTGCGGCGGGCCTTCGCGGAGACGACGGTGCCCGCCAGCGCGCTGGTCCTGCCGGTGTTCGTCGCCGCTGATCTCGACGAGCCGGTGCCGGTCGCCTCGCTGCCCGGCGTCTTCCAGCACAGCGTCGCCTCGGCGGTGCGGCTCGCCGAGGACTGCGTCGCTGCCGGGGTGGGTGGGGTGATCCTGTTCGGTCTGCCCGCCGTGAAGGATCCGGTCGGCTCGAGCGGGTGGGACCCCGCCGGACCCGTGCCCCGTGCCCTGGAGGCGATGCGTGCCGCCGTGGGGGAGGAGCTCGTGCTGTGGGCCGATGTCTGCCAGTGCGAGTACACCGACCACGGGCACTGCGGGCCGCTGGACGCCACGGGGCAGGTCGACAACGACGCGGCCGTGGAGGGCTACGTCCGCGACGCCCTCGCCTACGCCGCGGCGGGGGCCGACCTGGTCGCCCCGTCGGGGATGATGGACGGCCAGGTCGCCGCGATCCGCCGCGGGCTCGACGCCGACGGGGCCGCCCACGTCGGCGTCGTCGCCTACGCGGCGAAGTACGCCTCGGCCTTCTACGGGCCCTTCCGGGACGCGGCCGGCTCGAGCATGGTCTCGGGGGACCGCGCCGGCCACCAGCTCGACCCCGCCAACGCCCGCGAGGCGGCCCGGGAGCTGGACCTCGATGCCGCCGAGGGCGCCGACGCCCTGATGGTGAAGCCGGCGCTCGCCTACCTCGATGTGGTCGCCGAGGCCCGCCGGCGTCATGCGCTCCCGGTCGCTGCCTACCACGTCTCCGGGGAGTACGCGATGGTGCGCGCCGCCGCCGACCGGGGGTGGCTCGACGGGGAGGCGGCGCTCAGCGAGTCCGTGCTCTCGATCCGTCGTGCCGGTGCCGATCTCGTCCTGACCTACGCCGCCCTCGAGCTGGCGCGGGGAGCCACGAGGTGACCGAGGCCGCCGTGACCGAGACGTACCCGGACCTCGTGCCGACCGAGGACTGCCCGGGATGGCTGCGGGAGGTCCCCCTCGCCCACCGCGGTCTGCACGAGCCGGGCGGGGCGCCGGAGAACTCGCTGCCGGCCTTCGCCGCGGCCGCCGCGGCCGGCTACGGCGTCGAGTTGGACGTGATGCTGAGCCGCGACGGCGTCCCCGTGGCCTCCCACGACCCCACCTTGGAGCGGGCGGCCGGTCGGGGCGAGAAGGTCGCCGACCTCACCGTTGCCGAGCTGACCACGGTCAGGCTCGACGGGACCCGGGAGCACGTGCCGACCCTGGCTGCCGCGCTGGCCGTGCTGCGCACGGTGCCGGTCATGGTCGAGTTGAAGCAGCCGTCGCTGCGGGTCGGTGGGCTGGAGACGGCGGTCGCACGCTTGCTCGACGTCCACCCGGGACCCTGGTGCGTCGCGGGCTTCAATCCCGCCAGCCTGCGCTGGTTCCGTCGCAACCGCCCGGAGGCGGTCCGCGCGCTGACCGCGGGGCCGGTCAACGGTGCCCGGCTGCCGAGGGTCGTGCGCCGGCGCATCGCCGAGCTCAAGGAGCTCCCGAGCGTCGCCCCGCACGCCGTCAGCTACGACCTCGCTGCGCTGCCGAACGCGCCCTGCGACGCCTGGCGCGCCCGCGGTGGGGTCGTGGTCACCTGGACCGCTGACAGCGAGGCGTCCCTGGCTCGTGCCCGCGAGCTCGCCGACAACGTGATCTTCGAGAACGTCACACCCTGATGGCCGTCGGGCCGTCGGGCCGCTCCGTCCCCGAGGCCGGGGATGGGCCTGCTATCGAGGTTGGATGTGCGTACCGACAACTCCGCAGATCTGTTCGAACGCGCCCGGGCGGTCATCCCGGGGGGAGTGAACTCCCCGGTCCGTGCCTTCGCGAGCGTGGGAGGTACGCCGCGGTTCGTGGCGCGCGGTGAAGGCGCGACCCTGGTCGATGCGGACGGCAACCGCTACGTGGACCTCGTCAACTCCTGGGGGCCGCTGCTGTTCGGGCACGCCCGGCGCGAGGTGCTGTCCGCTGCCGAGGCCGCGATGCAGCGTGGGTCCTCCTTCGGTGCACCCACCGAGGGTGAGGTGCGGCTGGCCGAGGCCATCATCGACGCCGTGCCCTCCATCGAGAAGGTGCGGCTGGTCAACTCCGGGACGGAGGCGGGCATGAGCGCGGTCCGCCTGGCCCGGGGTGCGACCGGCCGGGACAAGCTGCTGAAGTTCGTCGGTCACTACCACGGCCACGCCGACGCCCTGCTGGTCGCTGCCGGATCCGGGGTCGCCACCCTCGGTATCCCCGGGTCTCCCGGGGTGACCGCCGGGGCAGCCGCCGACACCATCCTGGTGCCGTGGAACGACCGGGATGCGGTCACCGCGGCGGTGGCCGAGCACGGCGACGACCTGGCGGCGATCCTGGTGGAGCCCGTCCCGGCGAACATGAACCTCGTGCCGCCCGCCGCCGGGTTCCTCAGCTTCCTCCGGGAGCAGGCCGACGCCTCGGGCGCCGTGCTGGTGTTCGACGAGGTGATCACCGGGTTCCGGTTGGCCCGGGGTGGCGCCCAGGAGCGCGAGGGGGTGCGCCCCGACATCACGGTGCTCGGCAAGGTGGTGGGGGGTGGCTTCCCCCTGGCGGCGTTCGGGGGACCGGCCGCGCTGATGGACCACCTGGCCCCCGACGGGCCCGTCTACCAGGCGGGGACGCTGTCGGGGAACCCGGTGGCGGTGGCGGCGGGGCTGGCGCAGCTCGAACTGCTCGACGCGTCGGTCTACGACTGCCTGGAGGGTGCCACCCGGATCGTGGCCGACGGGTTCGCCGCAGCGTTCCGCGCCGCTGGCGTGACCGCCCAGGTCACCCGGCACGGCACGTTGGCCGGGGTGGTGTTCACCGACGCGGCGCCCGAGCGGTTCGAGGACGTCGCCGCTGCGGACCACGCCGCTTACGCGCGGTTCTTCCACGGGATGCTCGACCGTGGCGTCTACCTCGCTCCTTCGGGGTACGAGGTCGTCTTCACGTCGCTGGCCCTCGACACCGACGAGCTGGACCGCGTCGTGACCGCGGCCCACGAGGCGGCCGAGGTGGTCGCAGCGGGGCTGGTCGGGTGAGGTCGGCGGCCCCGGCCGTTTGTTCGGGTCGAAGCCCGGTTGGTACCTTTGGCCCCCCAGGGCGGGCCCTTCGCCATCAGTAGGGCCGGATGGCGGTCCGGGCCAGCCGCAGGACCGGCAACCGGGCCCGTGACCGGGAGCGACAGGAGCGCAGGTGAGCGAGTGGTTCGGTGAGTTCTTCTCCGGCCTGGCCGCGGCTGGGCGGGCGCTCTACGAGTTCGGTGACCCGACCGGTGGGGGGCAGGGCTGGATCGGCGGTGCCATCATGCTGCTGTGGCTCGGGCCGCTGGGCGTGCTGCCGCTCTACGTCGCGAAGCTCACCTACGGCAAGCACGAGTGGGTCTCGGCGACGATGGGCATCATGGGGGCGTCCAGCCTCCTGTGGTGGCTGCACGGGGTCGTGCCCCACGTCTGGATCCAGTTCACCGAGTCCGGCCGTGACGTGCTGGCAGGCACCCTGATCCCGGCGTCCGCGGGGATCGACATCAACGAGACCCGTATCGAGATCGCCGAGGACCTGTACATGGTGATCACCGAGGGCACGCTCCAGGCGCTGATGATCGGTGGCATCGTCGTCACGATCTGGGCCGGGTTGCGGATGCAGCGCAGCCTGCCCAAGACCCTGGCGGCAGGCGAGACCAAGCCGGAGTCCGGCGGGTACAAGTGAGCCGAGCCGGTGACCGCAGCCCGACCGGGTGAGCGCGACCGGACGTCGACGAGGGGAGGTGCACCGTGGGAAAGACCGACCGGGGGGAACACCCCCTGATCTTCGACGACTACACCGTTCAGCAGGTCGACGCCCAGTGGCTGCAGGAACGCGTCAAGCCCAAGCGCCACATCGGCTTGACACCGGAACTGTGCATCCTGTGCCGTGCGTGCGAGGATGTCTGTCCCTGGGAGTGCATCTACATGATGTCGCCCGACATCATCCGAGATGCCGACTCCTCGTCGTTGCAGACGCTGGCGTCGCAGTCCCACGCCGTGTTCATCATCGACGACAACGAATGCACGCGGTGCGCCATCTGCGTGGAACGATGCCCGTCCGACGCGTTGTGGCTGGGCAGGGTGGACGGGTGAGGTGAACGGCCCCGTCGGTCACGACCGGGCCAGGAGTCACGAGGACGGCGCTCGTAGGGCGCCACGCAGGACCGACCGAGAGAGGGACGAGCGTGCCGAAGCTCCCGACGTTCGACGACGTCAAGGGCAACGTCCAGGACAACGTCATCTGGAAGTCGATCTTCCGCCCGGGTTCGATCTACCGGAAGGGGTACCGGGACACGTCCCGGGACCGGGCGCTCGCATCGATGAACAACGTCCTCTACCACCTGCACCCGGTGAAGGTGAAGCGCCACGGTCTGAAGCTCACCTACACCTACTGCCTCGGTGGCTTGAGCTTCTTCATGTTCATCCTGCTCACTATCACCGGCATCTTCCTGATGTTCTTCTACACCCCCGCCGCCGGCGCGGGGACCGAGATCGCCTACCTCAACATGCGCGAGATCTCCGCGTCCATCACCTTCGGCCAACTCGTGCGCAACCTCCACCGATGGGGTGCCCACGCCATGGTGTTCACGGTGTTCCTGCACATGGCGCGGGTGTTCTACCACGGGGCCTACAAGCCGCCGCGGGAGTTCAACTGGGTGGTCGGGGTCATCCTGCTGCTGCTCACCTTGTTCCTGTCCTTCACCGGCTACCTGCTGCCCTGGGACCAGCTGGCGCTGTGGGCGGTGACGGTCGGGACGAACATGGCTGGCTTCACGCCGGTGTTCGGCGACCAGGTCCAGTTCGTGCTCCTCGGTGGCGTCGAGATCGGTCCGGAGACCCTGCTGCGCTGGTACGTGCTCCACGTGCTGTTCATCCCCTTCATCACCGTCATCTTCCTCGCGGTCCACTTCTGGCGGATCCGCAAGGACGGTGGCATCTCGGGTCCGCTGTAGGCCGCCGTCCGCTCCACCCGACGCGTCGCCACCCCGTACCGCTGAGAGAGGCACCCCGATGAGCGAGGAGATCACCCCGGACCAGGAGGTCTACGACCGCCTGCTGGCCGAGGGCAAGAGCGAGCGCATCGCCCGTGCCAAGGCGAAGGCCGCCGCCGTGCGTGCCAGCAAGATCGCCGAGGGGGCCACACTCGGGCCGAAGTCGTCGGAGGAGGCGCAGAAGGCGCTGGAGTCCGCCCGAGCCGCTGCGGGCGGTGGCGGTGTGGCGACCAAGACCGCCGCTCCCGCCGAGAGCGCTGGGGCGCAAGGCGGTGGCCGGCTCACCCCCGAGGAGCGGGCTGCCCGGGTCGCCGCCTCACTCGGCAACGGCGGCAAGCAGCCCGCGTCGATGGGCGTGCCGACCTCCTCGACCCACACCCACCGGCTGCTCGCGCTGGTCCCCCCCGCCGGGATCCAGCAGGTCCAGTCCAAGCAGATGGACAAGGTCTACACCTGGCCCCACCTGCTGCTGGTGGAGTTCGTGGCCCTGCTGGCGGCCGGCTCCTTGCTGCTGATCGCCTCCTTCTTCCTCGACGCTCCGCTCGGCTCGCTGGCCAACCCGCAGGAGGTCCCGGCGATCAACAAGGCCCCCTGGTACTTCATGGGCCTCCAGGAACTGCTGGCCTACCTGCACCCGATGGTCGCCGGGGTGAGCCTGCCGGGGGTGTTCGTCGTGCTGCTGATGGCGGCGCCCTACGTGGACAAGAACCCCTCGGCGAAGCCGGAGAACCGCAAGCTCGCGAACATGGCGTTCACCTTCTTCCTCGCCTTCTGGGGCCTGCTGGTGGTGATCGGCTCCTTCCTCCGCGGCGCCGGGTACGCCTGGGCGTGGCCGTGGGTCCAGGGGCTCGGGTTCACTCTCTAGACGAGCGATCGACGCGCCCCTCCTCAGCGGCGCACACGACCAAGGACGAGACCATGGCAGACGACGGCAAGAGCCGCTCGACGCTCAAGCCGGTCGAGCGCCGCACGTTCCTCCGCTACAGCCTGATCGGTTCGGTCGGTGCGGGGCTGGTGGGTTTCGGGCTCGGCACCCTCGGGATGCTGTGGCCACGGCTCGGCGACGGACTGTTCGGTGAGGTCGCGCTGGGCGACGCCCGGGACATCGCCAACAACGTGCTCAACGACCGCACACCTCTGCGGATCCCCGACGGCGGTATCTCCGTGCTGGTCTGGGACCCCTCCTCCAGCGCCGCCATGCGGGCCTACGGCGACGACCACGCGATCCTCGATGACACCACCGGGCTGATGGCGGTCAACTCCCAGTCCTGCCCGCACCTGGGGTGCGGGGTCCCGTGGTGCCAGTCCTCCCAGTGGTTCGAGTGCCCCTGCCACGGGTCGCGCTACAACCGCTACGGCGAGTGGCAGGGCGGGCCCGCTCCCCGGGGCCTGGACCGGTACTCCAGCTTCGTCGACGACGACGGCCAGTTCGTCGTCGACCTCGGTAACCCACTGACCGGCCCAGCACGGACCGCCAACGCCCTCGAGCAGCCGCCCGAGGGTCCGGCGTGCATCGATGCCTGAGCCCGGGAGCCTTGCGATGAACCACCTCTTCCTCGCCGCCGAAGGCGGCGGTTCCGGCACCGTCCCGCTGCTGATCCTCATCGTGGCGCTGGTCGGGTTCGGTCTCGCGTACTTCGTCGTCGGGCCGGGCAAGCGCTCCGGACCGAAGCGCAACGCCGACATCCCGCTCGCCATGCGCCCCTACCACGCCGACGAGGAGCTCGAGACCAGCGGGATGGAACGGGCCATGTCCTGGGGCGTGGCCCTGGCGGTGTTCGCGTCGCTGTTCATCCCGCTCTACTGGCTGATCGAGCCGACCCGGATCAACAACGCGGTCGACGACTTCTACGAGGCAGATGTGGCCGCCGGCCGGGCCGAGTACCAGAACGCCTGCGCCTCGTGCCACGGCGTCAACCTGGAAGGTGGCTCCGCCCCGCACCCGTCCCCGGACGTCGACGCACCCTGGCCTGCGCCGGCGCTCGACAACATCGTCGCCCGTTACGCCGACTCCGAGATCGTGCCGGACGTGCGTGAGTTCATCCTGCTGACCCTGATCCACGGTCGTCCCGGCACCCCGATGAACGCCTTCGGCATCGCGGCAGGTGGCGTCTACTCCGACAACCAGCTGGAGCAGATCACCACCTACATCCTGTCGGTCCAGACCGGCGAGATCCCCGAGGCCCAGGCCTTCGTCGGACGCAGCGGCGAGGACGTGTTCGAGGTCAGCTGCGCCCGGTGCCACGGGCCGAACGCCGAAGGCTACGTCGGACCGCAGCTGTGGAACGTCTACGAGCGCTACGGCTGGTCGGGTGAGGACGACGAGAGTCTGGTCCAGGCTCGTAACGCGGTCCGTCAGGTGCTGCACGAGGGCCGCAACCTGCCCGGCAACGCCCCGATGCCCTCCTTCGCGCTCGAGCTCACCGATGACGCGATCGAGGCCGTGATCGACCACATCGAGTCCTTCCAGGACCTCGGTGGACCCCGCACCGCCCAGATCGGCGGGCTGCCAGAGGGAGACGAATGATGCTCGAGCTCATCACCTTCCTCGCCGTCGAGGAGGCGATCCCCGCCGACCACCCGGTCGCGATCCTCGCCGTCCCTCTCGGCCTGCTGTTCATGTCGGGCTCGGTGTACCTCCTGCTGTGGTCCAACTACGGGGCGAAGAAGGCGGGGGCGATCTACGGCACCGCGTTCTTCGGGGTCGCCTTCCTCCTGGGCGTCTTCTGGTGGTTCGGCGGGCCCGGGATCCCGCCCAACACCGGCATCGACCACCTCCCGGGACAGGCCTCGGACCACTACAGCCCGCAGTGGTACGCCTTCGAGGAGGGCTCGCCCCGCGCCGGTTTCTTCCCTGGCGGGACCGAGGTGGACCGCTTCGAGACGGTGCCGGAGTTCCTCGGGCTCGGCGATCTCGACGAGGAGACGCTCGAGGGACGTCCCGCCTTCGGGCAGCTCTCCGGGCGGGTCAGCCAGGCCGTGGACAACATGCAGTCACAGTTCCTGCCCACCGACGACAACAACGTCGCCCAGATCGGCGTCACCCGTCGCGCGGAGTACGAGGAGGACGCCGCTGCCCAGCGACCCGACGGCGCCGTGGGGCGCGCACAACCGTTCTTCGGTGTCCAGCGGATCGACGACACCCTCGTCCACGAGCACCCCGGCACCGGCGTGCTGCTGGCCACCCAGCAGTTCCAGGCCACGGCCACCTTCACCGATGCCGACGGTGTGCCCTTCGATCCGGTCCCGGTGGGTGAGCCGCAGTACTGGTTCGCCTTCTACGATCCCGGCGCCGAGTGGGTCCCCTCGGCGATCTGGACCGTGATCGCGCTGGTGCTGTTCGCGGCCAGCCTGTTCTGGCTGGACCGGCTGGAGTGGCGGGACAAGCGGCTCCAGAACGTCGAGGTCGAGGAACCGGAGCGCATCGCCGAACCGATCGCCCAGTAGCGACCTTCGGCCGACAGCGGCCCGATCGTCAGCGGTCCCGTCCTCAGGGGCCGACGCCGGGTTGCACCCCGCTGTCACCGGTGCGGCCGCTTCGACGGGGCGGGCTCGACCGCGGGCCGGGCGTCGGCCGTGCGCGCGCCGGGTCCGGACCCCAGTGGGTTCGCGTCCCGGCGCCGGACCGGGCACCCTCAGTCTCCACCCCGCCCGTATCCTGGAGGGCTCCGATGCGACTGCACGGCTGGCTGCTGGCTGGCGCGCTGCTGCTGGTGTCCTGCGCCTCGGGCACCTCCGCAGCCAGCGGCTGTGAGCCCCTGCCGGGGGTCCGGCCGGGGCTGTGCCCGATCCCCGCCGAGGAGCGGCTGGACGCTCCGGTCGACCAGCTGCGGGTCGTGGGCGAGGAGCGCGAGCTCGGCCTGGAGGACCTCGCCGGCCGCGTCGTCGTGCTCAACTTCTGGGCGTCGTGGTGCGGACCCTGCCGGGTGGAACAGCCCGATCTCAACGAGGCGTTCGAGTTGCTCCCCGACGACGAGGTCGCCTTCCTCGGGGTCAACATCGAGGACGCCGAGGTCAACGCGCTGGCCCACGTCCGCGAGTTCGAGATCCCCTACCCCTCGCTGTACGACCCCGCCAACGACTACGCGTCCCGGTTCTCCGGGGTCGGGCCACGCAACATCCCCTCGACCCTGTTCATCGACCGTGAGGGCCGCGTCGCGGTCCGCGTGTTCGGCGTGATCGGCACCCGTGAGACCACCTCGCTGGCCGCCGCGATCGCCGACGAGGACTGACCAGTGGCCGAGACCATCCAGGCGATCATCGTCGACGCGAACCTGCTGTTCGCGGCCGCGATCGCGCTGATCGCGGGCCTGGTGTCCTTCGCGTCGCCCTGTGTGCTGCCCCTGGTGCCGGGGTACCTGTCCTACATCACCGGGCTCTCGGGGCAGGACCTCGTCGAGGCCGACGCCCGGGCCCGCGGCCGGGTCCTGGTGGGCTCGCTGCTGTTCGTGTTCGGCTTCGCGATCCCGTTCACCATGCTGGGGTTCGCCGTCGGCACCGTGAACACCCTGGCGCGCTCCACGACCGCGCAGGTGGTGATGGGTTCGGTGGTCGCCTTCCTCGGGCTGATGATGGCGCTCGGTCGGTTCAACCGGGAGTACCGGCTCATGAGCCGGGCACCCGCCGGCGGGCTGGCCACCGCACCGGTCCTCGGGTTCGTCTTCGGCGTGGGGTGGACGCCGTGCATCGGCCCCGCCGCCGGGGCGATCCTGACGCTGTCGCTGAACGTGAGCTCCGGGGTGTCCGCCCGCGGAGCGGCGCTCGGTTTCATCTACGCCCTGGGACTGGGGCTGCCCTTCGTGCTGTTCGGGGTGCTGTTCCGCCGGATGTCCGGGGCCTTGGAGTTCCTCAAGCGCAACGCCCGCACGCTGCAGGTCCTCGGGGGCAGCCTCCTGGTCGCCGTCGGTCTGTCGATCGCGACCGGGCTGTGGGACCGGATGATGTTCCTGCTCCGCCCGCTGATCCAAGGGTTCGAGCCGCCGATCTGATCCTCGCCCCCGCACCCACCCGACAGGAACCCCGCCCCGTGCCCGAGTCGGCCCTCCCTCCCCAGCAGAACCCGCCGGTCCGTCGCCGGCGGGCCGCGCCGTCGGGCCCCGTGGCCTTCGTCTGGGAGTCGGTCCTGCTGGGCTGGCGGTGGCTGGCGCGGATGCGGACCGCCCTCTACCTGCTGCTGGCGTTGGCCATCCTCAGCATCGTGGCCACCGCCGTCCCCCAGGAACCGAACGTGCCGTCGACGGTGACGACCTGGCGCGAGGGGGAGGCCGGGCCCGGCGTGGGGGTCAGCCGGGTGCTGGATGCCATCGGTGCCTACGACGTCTACGGCTCCGCCATCTTCCTCGCGGTCCTGCTGGCGCTGTACATCAGCCTGACCGCCTGTCTGATCCCGCGCATCAAGGCCTGGGTCCGCCTGGTCCGGCGCAGCCAGCCGCCCGTCGTGCGCCACCTCGGGGCCCAGGACGAGCGCACCGACTTCGTCACCGACCGCTCACCCGCCGAGGTGCGCGCGGCCGCGGCCGAGCTCCTCGGCCGGCGCCGGTGGCGGGTCCGCCGTCACGATGCGAACGATGCGGACCCCCGGCCCGATCAGGTCGCCGCCGAGGCCGGGCTGTGGGCCCGTGAAGGCGGGAGCCTGGTGTTCCACCTCAGCTTCTACGTCCTGCTCGCGGCGATCGTCCTCGGCCAGCTGCTGACCTTCGAGGGCCAGCGTGGCGTGGTCGAGGGTGACCCCGGCTTCCGTGACACCGCCGTGTCCTACTGGGCCTACAGCCCGGGCCGCTGGTTCGGCGAGGGGGACCACCAGGGGTGGCGGTTGGAGCTGGAGCGCTTCCACGTCGACTGGGTCCGCGATCCGCTGGCCCCCGGCGCCGGGCAACCGACCGTCTTCCGCTCCGACGTGCGCGTCACTCCGGCGGACGGCGAGCCCTTCGACGCGGTGATCGACAGCAACCGGCCACTGAACCTCGACGGCACGCGGATCACCCAGCTCGACTGGGGGTACGCCCCCAGGGTGGTCGTCGAGGTGGACGGCGAGGTGGTGCACGACACCTTCCTGACCCCTGTGATCACCGACGGCGGTTTCTTCCGGGGGGCGGTCAAGGCGCCGGCTGCCGACCCGGATGTCGGGCTGGACGTGTTCCTCTACCCCTTCGCACCCGATGGTGAGGACGGTCGACCGGTCCCGACCGGTGCCCCGTGGGCCGACGCGCCGCTGCTGGTGTTCCAGCAGTTCCGGGGCGATCTGCGTCTCGGCGCCACCCAGCAGACCATCAACGAGCTGGATGTCGAGGCGCTCACCTCCCAGGGCTTCGGCGCCCTGCGCCTCGGCCAGTCGATGGAGCTGGAGGGGGTCACCATCACCTTCCCGGAGCTGCGCCGGTGGGTCGGGTACCAGGTCAGCTCGCGGCCGCAGGTGCCGTACCTGCTGTTCGGTTCGGTGCTGCTCGTCGTCGGCCTGCTCGGCTCCCTCTACGCCTACCGCCGTCGTCTGTGGGTCGTGACGATGGAGGACGGCGCCGCGCCACGTACCCTCGTCACCGTCGCCGGCCGGTCCTTCCAGCGACCCGAGGCCTTCGAGGAGGAGTTCGCGGACCTCGTCGCCGAGCTGATGGCAGCGACCGGGGGCGCGCCCGCCGCTCCTCACCCCGACCCCGACCCCCAGACACCGACCGCCACCCCCGCCGTCGAGACCACGAGGTGACGTGACCATGGGCTCCGACCAGCTCGCCGAGCTGTCCCGGCTGCTGTACTTCCCCACCACGCTGATGCTCTACCTCGGTGCCAGTGTCGTCTACCTCTACGCGCTGACGACCACGGTGGGGCGGACGGACCAGCGTGAGCGGGGCCGGCTCGCCCAACGTCTCGGCGGCATCCTGGCCGTGCTGGGCATCACCGCGCACGTGGCCCACGAGATCTTCCGCGGCCTCGCCCAGGACCGGCTCCCGCTCGGCAACATGTTCGAGGTGACCTCCCTGATGGCCCTGGTGGGGGTCGTCGTCGGGCTGATCCACCTGCAGTTCGTGCGGCGACGCCCGGAGCTGAACGGCTTCGTGCTGCTCGGCGGCGCGCTGGTGCTCGGCATGGCGATGCTGATGTACGCCGAGCCCGGTCCGCTCATGCCGATCCTCGACACCTGGTGGCGGCCCTTCCACGTGTCCCTGCTGGTCGGCGCGATGGGGGTCTTCGCGGCTGCCTTCGTGTTCAACGCGCTGTACCTGCTGCGCGACACCGCCGAGCTGGCGGTGGCGGCGGAGCGGTCGCGTTCCGGGGGTGGCTCGACCGTCGGCGCGGCCTACGTCGGCGATGTCTCGGACGGGTCGGTGACCGAACCTGCAGCCGACCCCCCGACCTCGAGCAGCGGCTCGAGCGGTGACGGCGCTGAGCTCGATCCGGACGACGAGCGCGAGCACGCGGAGCTGCTCGCCTACCACCGCGCCCTGCGTCGCGGGGTGCCGGCGGTCAAGCTGGCCATCGGCACCTTCCTCGGCACCGCGCTGGTGTCATGGGTGTGGCTCGTCACGGCCGACACCTGGTCGGCGGGGCTGGGTCGCTTCCTGACGGTCAACCTGACCATGGTCGCCGCGGCGCTGGTCGCGCGCTGGTTCGTCCCCTTCCTGCCCCCGACCGCGACGATGGATGGGCTCGCCCACCGCACGACCGCCTTCGCCTTCGTGCTGTGGACGGTCGGCACGATCGCCGGGGCGATGTGGGCGGAGGTCTCCTGGGGCCGCTTCTGGGGCTGGGACCCCAAGGAGACCGGTGCGTTCCTGACCTGGATCGCCTACGCCGGCTACCTCCACGCCCGGGCCACCCGCGGGGTGAAGGGACGCGGGGCCGCGTGGATCGGCGTCGCCGCGTTCATCGTCCTGATGGGCACGTACCTGATCGCCAACTACGTGATCGTGGGCCTGCACTCCTACGCCGACCTGTAGGCCGCCCCGATGCGCACGATCGGGACGATCCCGGAACCCGAGGCAACCACGCGGCCTCGGTCACCGAAGAAGAGGTGAGACCGTGGCTCCCGCGGCTCGTCCTGACGTCCTTCCCGCGCTGATGGCGCGCGGCCGACCCTGGAGGGTGGCGTGGCGCCCGAACGCTGGCTCCACCCCGTGGCGGAGCCGCCTCTCATGACCGGGACCGCGGTCGAGGTCGGCGACGACGAGCTGTTGCTCGCGGTCGCTCGTGGTGACCAGGCCGCCTTCGCGGCGTTGTACGACTCGGTGGGCCCCCTGGTCCACGGCGTGGTCCGTCGGGTGGTCCGGGACCCTGCCCAGTCCGAGGAGGTCACCCAGGAGGTGATGGTCGAGGTATGGCGCACCGCGGTGCGCTTCGACCCCGACCGGGGCTCCGCGCGGACGTGGATCCTGACCATGGCGCACCGCCGGGCCATCGACCGCGTGCGCTCCGAGCAGGCGTCGCGCAACCGCGCCCAGCGGGTCGCCGACCAGCAGCATGCCAGGGACTTCGACGAGGTCAGCGAGCGGGTCGAGCTCGACTTCGAGCACGAGCAGGTCCGCACGGCCCTGTCCACCCTCACCGAGCTGCAACGTCAGGCCGTAGAGCTCGCCTACTACCAGGGGTTCACCTACCGCGAGGTCGCCGAGCTGCTGGGCACCCCCCTGGGCACGATCAAGACCCGGATGCGCGACGGTCTGATCCGCCTCCGCGACGCCCTGGGGGTGACGGGATGACCGAGCGCCCCGACCTTCACACCCTGACCGGCGCCTTCGCCGTCGATGCCCTGCCAGAGGATGAGCAGGAGCGGTTCGAGGACCACCTCGCCGTCTGCGACGCCTGCGAGCAGGAGGTCCGCGAGCTCCAGGCGACCGCTGCGCGGCTCGGTGCGACCTCCGTGGCGGCGCCACCGCCGTCGTTGCGCGGCCGGGTGCTGGCGGAGATCGATGGGGTCCGACAGGAACGGCCGGCGCCGATCGTGGTCCCGGACGAGCTGGCCGCCCGGCGCACCGCGCCGCGGTGGGTCGCGGCCACCCTGGGGGTGGCAGCAGCGATGCTGCTGCTCTCCGTCGGAGGGCTGGTCGTGGTCGTCACCTCGCTGCAGGAGCAGGTCGCCGGGCTCGAGGTTGCGGCCGGGGCCGCCGAGCAGGCGAACGCGGACCTCGCCAGCGTCAGCGCACGCCTGGCCGAGCTCGAGCAGCAGGCGTCGGAGGCGACGCTGGTGACCACCTCGGCGCTGACCGACGTCCTGGCGGCACCCGATGCGATCACCGTGTCGGTCACCCACGATGACGTGCTCGGACGGGTCGTGGCCTCCCCGACGCGGGGTGAGGCCGTGTTCATCGCCGAGGGCTGGGAACCGGCTCCCCACGAGCACACCTACGAGTTGTGGTTGATCACCCCCGACGGTGCCGTGCCGGCGGGGCTGTTCGACCCCGACGAGCGTGGCCGCGCCACCCGGGTGATGACCGGCGACATGGCGCGGGCCACGGCGGTCGGGATCACGATCGAGCCCGAGGGCGGCTCGCCGGCCCCGAGTGACGAGCCGATGATGGTCCTGCAGCTCGGCTGAACCGGCGGCCCGGCCTCCATCGGCTGGGGGCGGTCGGTGCAGGAGGGTGGTGGGCGGTCCGGCCGCGGCGGTCACCGGTCCTGCGCGTCGCGGACCAGCTGCGTGAGAAGTTCCCGCGATGGCTTCCCCATGGCATCACGGGGGAGGCGCTCCACGACCACCAGGGACGCGGGCGCGTAGGCCGCGGGTGCCCCCCGACGGACGTGCTCCCGCAGGTCGTGGAGGGTCGGTGGCACCCCCGGGTCAATCGGCACCACCACGGCGGCGGGGACCTGGCCCCAGCGCTCGTCGGCGACCGGGACGACCGCGGCGTCGGCCACCGCGGGATGGGCGAGCAGCCCCTCGCGCACCGCTGCGAGGGGCACGTTCTCGCCGCCCGAGACCAGGACCTCGTCGGCGCGCCCGGTCACCTCCAGCCGCCCGCCCACGAGCTGGCCACGGTCGCTGGTCCGGAACCACCCGTGCTCGTCCAGGGGGCGGACCGAGCGCAGCTGCCCCTGCTCGTCCCGATCCCGGTAGCCGTGCAGCAGGACCGGGCCGCGCAGCTCGATCACCCCCTCGGCGTCGCTGACCGCCACCTCGACGTCCCGCAGGGGCACGCCGTCGTAGACGCAGCCTCCCACCGTCTCGGTCATGCCGTAGGAGCGCACCACCCGGGCGCCGACCGCCGCGGCCCGGGCCAGCAGGGCCGCCGGCGCCGGTGCTCCGCCGAGCAGGATCGTGGCGAAGCGCTCCACGGGGGCGCCGAGGTCCAGGAGGCGGTCGAGCTGGCTCGGCACCAGTGCCACGTGCTCGACGTCGAGGTCGCCGACGGCCGGGGTGTCGGCGGCGATGACCGCCCGCGTTCCGAGCGCCGCGGCGCGCAGGTGCACGCTGATGCCCGCGACGTGGTGGGTGGGCAGGGCGAGACCCCAGCGCTCACCCGCCCGTGCCCGCAGCCGCTCCAGGCTGGCGCTCACCGAGGCTTGCAGCGCGGCATGGGTCAGCTCGACCCCTTTCGGCACCCCGGTGCTCCCCGAGCTCGTGACCACCAGTGCCACCTCATCGGCCACCGGGGCGGGGTCGGCCAGGCGCCTCACCGACGGGCGGCCGTCCTCGCCGACCTCCACCAGGGCCGCGGGGGCCAGCCGCTCCAGGAGCTGGCGGACGGCCGTCTGGGGGGCGGGCTCGGGTAGGACCAGCGCCGCGGCGCCCCGCGCCCAACACCATGCCAGCAGGTCACCGGTCGTCGCCCGGTCGACCTGCAGCGCGTACAGCTCGGCCACGGCGATCGGCTCCTGAGGGTGGTGGGATGCCCTGCGGTAGCGTACGACGCTGCCCACCCCCCGACCGGGAGCGCACCGTGGTCTCCGAGCTGTTCGATCCCGACCGCTGGCGGGAGGTGGGAGAGGTCGCCGACCTGACCGAGCTGACCGACCTGACCTACCACCGGGCCGTCGACCCCGCCTCGGGTGCGGACCTGCCCGTGGTCCGGGTCGCCTTCGACCGGCCGGAGATCCGCAACGCCTTCCGGCCCCACACCGTCGACGAGCTGCTGCGGGTCCTCGAGCACGCCCGCACGAGCTCGGACGTCGGATGCGTCCTGCTGACCGGCAACGGTCCCTCGCCCCGCGATGGCGGCTGGGCGTTCTGCTCCGGCGGCGACCAGCGCATCCGCGGCCGGGACGGTTATCGCTACACCGGCGCCCCCGGTGAGGAGACCGCGGCCGGGATCGACCCCGCCCGGTCGGGACGCCTGCACATCCTCGAGGTCCAACGCCTGATCCGCATGATGCCCAAGGCCGTGATCTGCGTGGTCCCGGGGTGGGCGGCGGGTGGCGGGCACTCGCTGCACGTGGTCTGCGACCTGACCATCGCCAGCCGTCAGCACGCGCGCTTCAAGCAGACCGACCTCGACGTCGCCTCCTTCGACGGCGGCTTCGGCTCGGCCTACCTGGCCAAGCAGGTGGGGCAGAAGTTCGCCCGCGAGATCTTCCTCCTCGGCGACGTCTACACCGCCGAGGACGCTCACCGCATGGGCATGGTCAACGCGGTCGTCGACCACGCCGAGCTCGAGGCGACCGCGCTGGCGTGGGCGGCACGGATCACCGCCAAGTCCCCGACGGCGCTGAGGATGCTGAAGTTCGCGCTGAACGCCACCGACGACGGGCTGGTCGGCCAGCAGGTGTTCGCGGGGGAGGCCACCCGGCTGGCCTACATGACCGACGAGGCGGCGGAGGGGCGGGACAGCTTCCTCGAGAAGCGCGATCCCGACTGGTCGCCGTTCCCGTACCACTACTGATGCATCCCTACCTCGAGGCCGCCCGACCCCGCACCCTGCCGGCGGCGGTCGCCCCCGTCGTGGTCGGGACCTTCGCGGCGGCGTCACCGACGCCGGCGCTGGACGTCGGACGGGCCGGCCTCGCGCTGGTCGTCGCCCTGTCGCTGCAGGTCGCGGTGAACTACGCCAACGACTACTTCGACGGGGTCAGGGGGGTCGACACCGAGGAGCGCGCCGGGCCCCGCCGGGCGGTGGCCAGCGGGCTGATCACGCCGTCGGCGATGACAGCGGCGATCGTCCTCGCCCTGCTGGTGGCGGCGCTCGCCGGGCTCACGCTGGCGATGCTGGTCGGGTGGGAGCTGCTGCTGGTCGGTGCCGTCGCGATCCTGGCGACGCTCGGCTACAGCGGTGGACCCAGGCCCTACGCCTCCTACGGGCTCGGCGAGGTGATGGTGTTCGTCTTCTTCGGGCTGGTGGCCACCGCCGGCTCGGCGTACGTGCAGGACGGCCGGTTGACCCTGCTGCCGGTCCTGGTCTCGGTCCCGATGGGGTTGTTCGCCGTGGCCCTGCTGGTGGTCAACAACCTGCGTGACATCCCCACCGACCAGCAGGTCGGCAAGGCGACCCTCGCCGTGAAGCTGGGCGACCGGCAGACCCGGGTCCTGTTCGGGATGCTGATCGCCGGGGCGTACCTGAGCCTCGCCCCGATCGGGTTGTACGCCGCCAACCTGTGGTTCCTCGTGCCCCTGCTGAGCCTGTGGTCGGCCCGCCGGGCGCTGGCCATCGTCCGGGACGCCGTCACCGCGAGGGCGCTGATCCCGGCGCTCGCCGCCACCTCCCAGACCCAGCTGCTGTTCGCCGGGTTCCTGACCATCGCCCTGCTGATGAACCGGATCGCGATCGAGGGCGGTGCGGTGTGAACGCCGATGGTGTGGACCTGCTGCGCCCCTTCCGGGTCCCGATGCGTCGTCGTTTCCGCGGGGTGACCGAGCGCACGGGGGTGCTGCTGCGCGGCCCGGCCGGGTGGGGGGAGTTCTCCCCCTTCCCCGAGTACGGGCCCGCCTACGCCTCGCGCTGGCTGGCCGCGGCGGTGACGGCGGCGACCACGCCCTTCCCCCCGGCCCTGCGGGACACCGTCCCCGTGAACACCACCGTGCCCGCCGTCGATCCCGTGACCGCCCACGAGCTGGTCGCCGCCAGTGGCTGTACGACGGCCAAGGTCAAGGTCGCCGAGACGGGCCAGGAGCTGGCGCTGGACGTGGAGCGCGTGGCCGCCGTCCGCTCGGCGCTCGGGCCCGAGGGGGCGATCCGGGTCGATGCCAACGGTGCCTGGGACGTGGAGACCGCCGTGCTGGCGATCGCGCGGCTCGATCGGGCCGCGGCCGGGCTCGAGTACGTCGAGCAGCCCTGCCGCAGCCTCGAGGAGCTGCGCCAGCTCCGCCGGCGGGTGGCGGTGCCACTGGCGGCCGACGAGTCCGTGCGGACCGCCGAGGACCCCCTGGCGATCGCCGGGCTGGACGCCGTCGACCTGATCGTCGTCAAGGTCCAGCCGCTCGGAGGGGTCAGCCGTGCCCTCGAGGTCATCGCCGAGGCCGGGCTGCCCGCGGTGGTGTCCTCGGCGCTGGAGACCTCGGTGGGGCTCGCGGCCGGGGTCGCGCTGGCCGCCGCCCTGCCGGACCTGCCCTACGCCTGCGGGCTCGGGACCGCGACGCTGCTGTCCAGCGACCTCACCGACCGGCCACTCACCCCCGATCACGGCCAGCTCGAGGTGCGCCGGGTGGCGCCCGACGTCGCGCTGCTCGACCAGCACAGCCCGGAGCCCGACCTCGCCGGCGAACTGCTGGAGCGCCTCGCGCTGGCCGCCGCCCACCTCGACGAGCGGAGCTGAGCCGTGGACGCCGCCAACCCCTCCCAGGCCCTCGCGGTGGTGCTGGTCGACGAGCTGGCCCGCGGCGGGGTCAGCGACGCGGTGCTGGCCCCGGGATCGCGGTCGACGGCGCTCGCGATGGCCCTCCACGACGACCCCCGGATCCGGCTCCACGTGGAGATCGACGAGCGGTCGGCCGGCTTCCTCGCGCTGGGGCTCGCCCGTGCGACGGGCCGTCCGGCCCCGGTGGTGGTCACCAGCGGTTCGGCGGTCGCCAACCTGCACCCGGCGGTGATCGAGGCCGATCAGGGCCAGGTGCCACTGCTGCTGTTGACCGCCGACCGGCCGCCCGAGCTGCGCCACACCGGTGCCAACCAGGCCATCGACCAGGTCGCCATCTTCGGCCGGTCGACGAGGTGGCAGGTGGACCTCGGCGTGGCCGAGGACCGCCGGTCAGCCAACGCGCTGTGGCGCAGCTCGACCGGTCGGGCCGTGGCGGCCGCGGTCGGTGACGGGCTCGCGCCGCCCGGCCCGGTCCAGGTCAACCTGCCCTTCCGCGAGCCGACGGTGCCGCTCGGCGACGATGGTCGCGCCACCGCCGCGCCCTTCACCTCCGGGCTGGAGGGCCGACCGGGCCAGGCGCCGTGGACGCGGACGACGATGGCGCCCCGGCGGATGGAGGACGAGGAGCTCAGGGGGCTGGCCGGCCGGCTGCTGGCCACCGAGCGCGGTCTGGTGGTCGTCGGCGCGACCACGCCGGGCAGTGGGGTCGCGGCGGCGGCGGGCGCGATCCACGATCTCGCTCGAGCGACCGGGTGGCCGGTGATCGCCGAGCCCTCCTCGGGGGTTCGGACCGACCCGACGACCGTGCTCACGCACGCACCGCTGCTGCTGTCCCACGCCGAGGTGGCCCGGTGGGGGACCCCCGATCTGGTGCTGCGCATCGGCCGGACCGGGCTGTCACGGGAGCTGGCGGGGGTGCTCACGACTCAGGTGCCGCAGCTGCTACTGGGGGCCGAAGGGGCCTGGGACGACCCCGAGCGCACGGTCGGCGAGCGGCTGGTCGCCGACGTCCCCGCGACCTGCGCGGCGCTGTCGGTGGCGCTGGGGCTCCCCACCACCTCGGCGTGGGGGGACCGGTGGCGCGCGTTGGACGCCGCGGCCAAGTCGGCCGTCGCCACCGTGCTCGACGGCCACGACGCGCCCTCGGAGCCACGGACGGCCCGGGACGTGGTGGCGGGCGTGCCGTCGGGGACGACCCTGGTGGTGGCGTCCTCCATGCCGATCCGGGACGTGGACCGGTTCGCCGGCCCCCGCCCCGACCTCACGTTGCTGGCCAACCGGGGCGCATCGGGCATCGACGGGTTCGTGTCCACCGTGCTCGGGGTCGCGCTGGTGTCGGCCACCGCACCGGTGGTCGCGCTCACCGGCGACCTGTCGCTGCTGCACGACGCCAACGGCTTCCTGCTCGCGCCCGACGCCGAGCAGGTCGATGCGACCTTCGTCGTCGTCGACAACGACGGCGGCGGGATCTTCTCCTTCCTGCCCCAGGCCGCCTTCCCCGGCTCCTTCGAGCGCGTCTTCGGCACCCCCCACGGCCGCGAGGTCGCCGACCTCGCCCGGTTCCACCGGCTCGGCTACACCGAGGTGGCCGCTGCCAGCCAGCTCATCTCCGCGGTGACGACCGCGATCGCCACCGGCGGCGTCCAGCTGGTGCACGTCCGCACCGATCGGGCCGCGAACCGGCAGCTGCACCGCGAGCTCACGGCGGCGGTCCACGCGGCGGTCGAGGAGGTCTGACCGGCGCGGTCAGCGCACCGGGTCGGCGCCGAAGGCCGCCTGCATCGCCAGCAGCTTCAGCCGGGTCTCCTCCAGCTCCGCCTCCGGCAGGGACGCGGCGACGACCCCGACCCCGGCGAACAACCGGGCCCGCGCTCCCGCCAGCTCCGCGCACCTGAGTGCGATGCCCCACTCCCCGTCCCCGGCGGCGTCGGTCCACCCGACCGGAGCGGCGTAGCGCCCCCGGGACATGCCCTCCAGCTCCCGGATCATCTCCAGCGCCGCCTGCCTCGGCGTCCCTCCCACCGCGGCGGTCGGATGCAGCGCACCCACCAGCTCCAGCGCCGAGGTGTCAGGGTCGTCGAGGTGGCCGCGGAAGGTGGTCGCCAGGTGCTGGACGTTGTCTAGGCGCAGCAGCCGTGGGCCTACTTCCCCGGCGAGATCAGCGCACTGGGGGGCGAGGACCTCGCGGACGGAGTCGGCAGCGAAGCGGTGCTCGACCAGGTCCTTCTCCGAGGCGAGCAGCGCGGCCCCCAGCGCCGCGTCCTCCACCTCGTCGGCGCTGCGGGCCGTGGTACCGGCCAGGACCCGGGAGGTCACCGACCGGCCCGACCGCGACAGCAGCAGCTCGGGGGTCGCCCCGACCAGCCCCTCCACCACGAAGGTGTGGCAGCTCGGGAAGCGCCCCGTCAGCCGCCGGGCCAGGTCGATCGCATCGAAGGGCTCGTGGGACCACACGGCGTGGTCGCGGGCCAGCACGACCTTGTCGGCTTCCCCGGCGTCGATCCGCGCGATGGCGCGTGCGACGGCCTCCAGCCAGTGCACGTCCGGCAGCGACGAGCCGGCGTAGCGCGGTCGGGTGGGTGTCGTGACGGGCGGGGAGGAGGCGACCGGTGGTGCCGGCGTGGCGCTCGGCGGGGTCAGGTCCGTGCGCCAGGTGGTGCCACCCCGTCGACCGATCACCACGCGCGGGACCACCAGCACGGAGCCGTCGGCGTCGGCGTCGAAGGTGAAGGACCCGATCCCGATCAGGCCCGAACCGGGAAGGCCGACCTCGTCCTCCACCGCGCTGTCGTCGGCGAGCCAGCCCAGGGCCTGCCCCGCCCGCCGGAAGCGGTCGGGACCCCGCCCCGCCTCGATGCGCGCCGCCACGCCCCAGGCGACCAATCCCTCACCGTCACGGACCCAGGCCAGGGCATCCGGGACGTGGGGGAGCAGGTCCAGCAGGGGGCGGTCGTCCTCGATGGCGACCGAGCTGACGTGCAGGCTCACGGGTGCTCGCCGCCGAGTTCGGCGGCGATCCGCTCGGCGGCACGGGTGAGCAGGCGGCGGCGCAGGTGGTGGGCCACGAGCTGCTCGGTCGCCGGCAGCATCCGGTCGTAGGCGGTGATCAGACGGTCGGCCGCCTCCTCGTCGGAGGTCGCGGTCCCGCGCACCGGATCGCGCACGAAGCGCAGGAAGGCCTCCACGGCGTGGTCGGCGATCTGCTGGATCGCGGCGTCGGTCCGACGGGCCAGGTCGAGCAGCTCACCGAGGGGCAGGCCCGCGTCCAGCAGCGTCATCCCGGCCCGCACCGCTGCGACGTCCGACGCCGAGTAGCGCGGGCTCCCGTCCTCGGGGTGCTGTTGGGGCGCGAGGAGGCCCGTGCGTTCCACGGCCTCCAGCAGCGCCCGGGTCGCGCCGGTGGCCGCGAGGAGGCCGTCGAGGTCGTGGACGGCGGCGTCGTCCTCGACCGCTGCGGCGGCGAGGGCCGCATCGGGCGCGTCGAGGGCCGTCTCGTCCGGCGGCGTCGCCGTGGCGTCCGCAGGGAGGGGCTCGTCGGGGGGAGGGGGGCTCATCGGCTCCGGCCAAGGTGGGATCACGACCTGCACCGGCAGGTTCGTGGCAGCGCGGCGTCGGGGACGCCGCCGGACGGCGGCACGCTGCGCGCACCGCCCAAGGCTAGAGCAGGAACGTGCTCCCGGGAGCGCCCTGCTGCACAGGACCGGTCAGCGACCGAACCGTCGACGTCGCCCCGTGCTCCGACCCGCGCCCGGACCACCTTTGGCCGTGAAGCTGCCCAGGTCCAGCACCTGCGCCGAGCCTGCGGCGGCGTGGACCGGCTGGGCTGCGTGTTCGTCATCGTCGGGGCGCGCGGCCGGTGACACGACCCGTCGTGGCCGCAGCGGCACCGCCGGGGGGACGTCGGTCGCTGCCGCGGGGTCGGGTGAGGGTCGGTCCTCGGAGGGCGACCTCGGTGTCGACCGTGCCGTCGGGGGTGCGGCCGGTGGTGGTTCAGCCGCCTGGAACATCGCCTCGAGCTCGAGCCCCGCGTCGCCGTCGTCGGCCGGCGTCGCCCCGCCGGTGCCCGCTGCCTCGGTGGACGCTGCGGGTACGGACGGCGCCGGTGATCGGGTCCCGTCGACGGCTGCAGCGTCGGTGGTGGTGGGCTCGGGCGGGTCGTCCTGACCGAACAGTGCGCCGTCGCCGAACAACGAGGCCAGCTCGTCGGCAGCGGCGCCGCCGTCGGCCGGGGACGCCTCGCGGGGTGGGGAGGGGGGTGTCGCGTCCGGCGCCGCACCTGTCGCGTCCGGCGCCGCACCTGCGGTGCCCGGGGCTGCCGGTGGGATCGGGGCCGCGCCTGCGGCACGGTGGCCGTTGGTGCTGCTGGCGGGGACGTCCAGGGCGCTCAGCTCGGCGAAGGCATCGGCGATCTCCTCCGGGTCCCCCCGGGGCGGTCGCGGGGTGGGCGCGGCGGCCTCGGCCGGCGGCGGCGGTGGGGTCGCCGGGATCGCCGGTGGACCCTGGCGAGGGTGCGCGTCGCCGTCGCCGTCGCCGTCGCCGTTGCCGTTGCGGTGGGTCAACGCGGTGTCGAGGGCGGCCAGGGAGTGCAGCTCACGCAGCAGCGACTCGGCGTCGGCGGGTTCGTCCTCGGCGTCCTGGGCGGCAAGACCCGGGGCCCGCACCGGTCGCGCCTCGCGGGCGGGGCCGGTGCCGTTCGTGTTCCCCTCGGCGACACCGTTGGCGACGCTGCGTCCCGTCCGGGTCCCGCTCGGCTGGAGGGCCCCACCGGCGACATCGGCCGGGTCGATCCGGTGCACCCAGGGCTCGGGTTCGTCGGGGTGAGCGGTCTCGTGGCCCATGGCCATCTCGATCCGGTTACCCGGGGTGCCGACGGTGTGCCCGACGGGGCACTGGCCGCGCGGGTCGACGACGACCTGGATGCCACATTCGAGGCAGTGGACTTGTGACACGGTGCGCTCCTGCTCCTCAGGTTCGCGGCGGTAGCCTCGCCACCTCCATCCCTGACACCATCGGCAGGTCGCGCGCCGATGTTGAGCCCCGACCCGGAGACCGCCGTGCTGCGACACCGGACCGCGACCTCGCCGTCGCCGGGTGCCACGGTGGCCGGGTCGCTCCCCGCTGCCGGACGCGAGGGCAAGGACGCTGCCCTGGTGCAGGCGATGTTCGATCGCGTCGCCCCGCGCTACGACCTCGCCAACGCGGCGTTGTCCTTCGGCCAGGACGCGCACTGGCGGCGGGTCACCGCCGGGGCGGCTCGCCCGGCCGACGCCTGCGTGCTCGACGTCGCCGCCGGCCCCGGCAACGTCGCCGTGGAGCTCCTACGGCAGGGCGCCGACGAGGTGGTCGCGCTGGACCTGTCCTTCAACATGCTCGCCGAGGGGGCCGGGCGCGGGCACGACCGCATCACCTGGGTGAACGGCGACGCCCAGGCGCTGCCGTTCCCCGACGAGAGCTTCGATGCGGTCACGATCTCCTTCGGGCTGCGCAACGTGCCCGACCCGCAGCTCGCCCTGCGCGAGTTCGCGCGGGTCACCCGGCCCGGGGGCCGGGTGGTGGTCTGCGAGTTCGCGAACCCGACCTCCCCGGCGTTCAGGACCGTCTACCGCCGGTACCTGGTCGGGGCGCTGCCGCAGCTCGCCCGGGTGGTGTCCTCCTCGGCCCCGGCCTACCGCTACCTCGCCGATTCGATCCTGGCCTGGCCGGACCGGGCCAGCATCGCCGGCTGGCTGTCGACCGCCGGGTTCCGCGAGGTGATGGTCAAGGACCTCGCTTTCGGCATCGTGGCGGTGCACCGCGGGTTCCGAGCCTGAGCGACCGGGCCGGGAGGGTGCCCGACCGGCGCCGCCGTCGACGGCTCTGGGGCGAGCCTGCGCAGGTGAGGCCCGTCGCTACACTCGTGAACCGCTTCACGAACCGCCGTCATCAGCCGCTCTCAGCGCCACGGCACCAACCGTGGCCGGGGCCCGCACCGAAGCCCGAGTGGCGGCAAGAAGCCCCTGAACGCCCGTCAACCGTCGTGCCCGACCGTCCGGCTCACGCACCGCACCGCAGGAGTCCCGATGGCGATCGCTCACACCGTCGAGCTCGGCCCCACCGAACGGGCGGACGTGGTCGTCGTCGGCGCCGGCCCCGGTGGCGCGGCCGCGGCAGCCCACCTCGCCGCCCGCGGGCGGGACGTGATCGTGCTTGAGAAGGACACCTTCCCCCGTGACAAGGTCTGCGGGGACGGCCTGACCCCCCGTGTGATCCGCGAGCTGCTCGACCTCGGTCTCGAGGACGAGGCCCACGGCCGTGCCCCCGGCTTCAAGCGCAACCGGGGCTTGAGGATCAACGGCGGCCACACCACGATGGAGCTGCCCTGGCCAGAGCTCGACGACTGGCCGAACTGGGGCGGCTGCTCCACCCGGATGGTGTTCGACGAGACCATCGCCCGCACTGCGGTCCAGCGCGGCGCGGCCCTGGCGCAGGGCCACGCCGTCACCCGTCCCCTGTGGCGTGACCCGGCCGAGTCCCGGGTCACCGGGGTCGCCTGGAAGACCCGTGACGGGCGGGAGGGGCAGGTGCTCGCGCCGGTGGTGATCGCCGCTGACGGTGCCGGCGGACCGATGGCCAAGCACCTCGGGGTCCACCGACGTCCTGAGCGGCCCATGGCCGTGGCGGCCCGGGGGTACTACCGCTCCCCCCGCTCGGACGACGAGTGGATCAGCTCCTACCTCGACCTCACCGACGCCGACGGCAACCTGCTGTCGGGCTACGGGTGGGTGTTCCCCCTGGACGACGGCACGATGAACGTCGGCCTCGGCCTGCTGTCCACCTCGCGGGAGTACCAGGCCGTCAACTACCGCAGGCTCCTGGAGTCCTGGGCGACGGGGATGGCCGCTGACGGCTGGGGTACCGAGCCTTCCGCCCTGGAGGGCCCGATCCGGACCGGCCCGATCCCCATGGGCTTCAACCACACCCCGCTGCACCAGCGGGGGGTGCTCCTCGTCGGCGACTCGGGCGGGATGGTCAACCCCTTCAACGGTGAGGGGATCAGCTACGCGATGGAGGCGGCCCAGCTGGCCGCCGAGGTCGCGGACGCGGCGCTGGTCACCCGGCGCACCAGCGACCTCGAGCGCTACGACCGGGAGCTCCGCCGGCGCATCGGTGGGTACTACACCCTCGGGCGCGTGTTCGCCGAACTGGTCGGCAACCCGACGGTGATGCACGTGTGCACCACCTACGGGATGCCCTATCGTCCCCTGATGCGGCTGGTGCTGAAGCTGATGGCGCACCTGACCGATCAGCAGCCGGCGGACACCAAGGACGTGATCGTCAACACGCTGCAGCGACTGGCCCCCGCCGCATGAGGCTGCCGACGACCCGCTCCGGAACGGCCGTGCGCCGCCCTGCCGTGTGTTGCGGCACCGCTGACCACCCCCCTACCGTTGGCGGCGTCGCGCAGGCGTTGCCGCGGGTGCTCAGGTGTCGCGCTCCGCACCGCCGGACCGTGATACCGACCGTGAACGCGCCCGATCCAACGCCTGGCCTGGTGCCCGGCTGCGAGGGAGACCGAGGCCCGTGCTGAGCGAGTACCTGCCCGTCCTGCTGCTGTTCGGACTGGCCGTCGCGTTCGCGGGCGGCTCCCTGGTCGTGAGCAGCCTGGTCGGCCCACGCGTGCCCAACCCGACCAAGCTGTCGGCCTACGAGTCGGGCAACGTCCCCCTCGCCGACGTGCGACACACCCGTTTCCCGGTCAAGTTCTACATGGTCGCGATGCTGTTCCTGATCTTCGACATCGAGGCCGTGTTCCTCTTCCCCTGGGCGGTCGTCTTCCGCGAGCTCGGCTGGTTCGGGCTGGGCCAGATGGCCTTGTTCATCGGCGTCCTCGGGGTCGCTTTCGTGTACGAGATCGGACGTGGAGGTCTCGAGTGGGACTAGAGAGCAAGCTTCCCAACGGCATCCTGCTCACCAACGTCGAGCGGTTCGTCAACTACAGCCGTTCGACCTCGCTGTGGCCGGCCACCTTCGGGTTGGCCTGCTGCGCCATCGAGATGATGACCACCGGGGGCCCCCGGCACGACATGGCTCGCTTCGGCATGGAGGTGTTCCGCGCCTCGCCCCGCCAGGCGGACCTGATGATCGTGGCCGGCCGCGTCTCCAACAAGATGGCGCCGGTGCTGCGACGCATCTACGACCAGATGTCCGACCCCAAGTGGGTGCTCTCGATGGGCGTCTGCGCGACCTCGGGTGGCATGTTCAACAACTACGCCCTGGTCCAGGGGGTCGACCACGTCGTCCCGGTCGACATGTACGTGCCGGGGTGCCCGCCCCGTCCGGAGATGCTGCTCGACGGCATCCTCAAGCTGCGCGAGAAGATCAGCCATGAGACCTTCGCGGAGCAGGGAGCTCGAGCGTGACCGAGTTCTCCGTCCCGACCCGCACCCGCGGTCTCACCCGCACCGCGCTGCCGCTGGAGGCGATCGCGGCCCGCATCTCCCACCGGTTCCCCGAGGTCGAGACCAGCGAGGCCTACGGTGAGCTCACCCTGCACGCGGTCCCCGACCAGCTGGTGGCGCTGCTCACGTTCTGCCGCGACGACGAGGAGTTGGACACGGCGCTGCTCAGCGACCTCTCCGGTGTGCACTGGCCGGCCGGCGACCACGTCATCGAACGCCAGGCGTCGACCACGGGTTGGCCGGAGTACCGGGTCTCGCGGGAGCAGGGGATGATCGAGGTCCTCTACATCCTGCGCTCGCTCACCCGCAACCACTGGTTCCGCGTCTCGGTGGCCACCGGTGACGACGCGCCGCGGTTACCGAGCGTGACCGGGGTGTTCGCGACGGCGGACTTCCACGAGCGCGAGGTGTACGACTTCTTCGGAGTCGAGTTCGAGGGGCACCCCGATCTCACGCGCATCCTGATGCCCGACGACTGGATCGGCCACCCCCATCGCAAGGACTACCCGCTGGGTGGCGTCGACATCCCCTACAAGAACGACAAGTTCATCCCGCCGCCCGACGAGCGGGACCTGCGCGAGGTGATCGACTGATGGCGATCGACCCCGGGACCGAAGCCAACCTCTCCGACGACGCCCTGGAGCTGTTCGTCGAGGGCGCCGACTGGGAGTCCGTCGTCGACGCCGTCGAGGACGACACGATCACCATCAACATGGGCCCGCAGCACCCCTCGACCCACGGCGTGCTCCGCCTGGTGCTCGACCTCGACGGGGAGACCGTCACCAAGCTCACCCCGATCGTCGGCTACCTGCACACCGGGATCGAGAAGAACGCCGAGGTGCGGACCTGGGTCCAGGGCACGACGTTCTTCACCCGTATGGACTACCTGGCGCCGCTGTTCAACGAGACCGCCTTCTGCCTCGGCGTCGAGAAGCTGCTCGGCATCGAGGTGCCCGAGCGGGCGCAGGCCGTGCGGGTCATCCTCATGGAGTTCAACCGCATCGCCTCGCATCTGGTGTGGCTGGCGACCGGTGGGATGGAGCTCGGCTCGACCACGATGATGGTGTTCGGCTTCCGGGAGCGGGAGCACGTGCTGGACCTCTTCGAGTCCCAGTCGGGCCTGCGCATGAACCACGCCTACATCCGTCCCGGTGGGCTGGCCCAGGACGTGACCGAGGACTTCGTCGAACGGTGCGAGGCACTGCTGGAGCTGCTGCCCCGCAAGATCGCCGAGTACGAGGACCTGCTCAAGCGCAACCCGATCTGGAACGACCGGCTCCGCGGCATCGGCCCGCTGGATGCCGAGACCGCCGCCAGCTACGGCATCACCGGGCCGCTGCTGCGGGCCGCCGGGGTCCCCTTCGACCTCCGCAAGGCCCAGCCCTACTCCGGCTACGAGCAGTACGAGTTCGACGTCCCCACCGAGACGGCGGCCGACTGCTACGCGCGGTTCCTGCTCCGCATCGAGGAGATGCGCCAGTCCATGCGCATCATCCGTCAGGCCCTCGATCGCCTCCCCGGCGGACCGGTCATGGTGGCCGACAAGCACATCGCCTGGCCCTCGCAGCAGTCCCTCGGGGTGGATGGGATCGGCAACGATCCCGAGTACATCCGCCACATCATGGGCGAGTCGATGGAGGCGTTGATCAACCACTTCAAGCTGACGACCCAGGGCTTCACCGTCCCGGCCGGTCAGGTCTACGTGCCCGTGGAGTCCCCCCGCGGCGAGCTCGGGTACGCGATCACCTCCACGGGCACCAACAAGCCATACCGCGTCCACGTGCGTGAGCCCAGCTTCGTCAACCTGCAGGCGGCGGATGTCATGGCGCGCGGCCAGATGGTCGCCGACGTGGTCGTGGTCGTGGCCTCACTCGACCCGGTCATGGGTGGCGTCGACCGCTGACCCCGGGTCCTGCGCGACCACGCCCGCACCAGCCCCGTTCCGACCCCCGAGGAGCCCCGCACCGATGCCGATCTCGGACGCGACCCGCGAGGAGGCCCGACACCTCATCGCGCGGTACCCCGTCGCCCGCTCCGCGCTGCTGCCCCTGCTCCACCTCGCCCAGGGGGAGGAGGGCTACGTCAGCGAGGACGGCATCGCCATGTGCGCGGAGCTGCTGCAGCTGACCAAGGCCGAGGTCGGTGCCGTCGCCACCTTCTACACGATGTACAAGCGCGAGCCCTTCGGTGACTACCTGCTCAGCGTCTGCACCAACCCGACCTGCGCGATGCAGGGCGGTCGGGAGATCTACGAGGCGTACGTCGACCGCTGCGGTGGGCACATCGACCGTGACGGTGCCGGGGTGATGGTCGAGCACGCCGAGTGTCTCGGCATCTGCGATGCGGCACCGGTCGTGCAGGTCAACTACGAGATGTACGGGCCCCTGACCACCGACGAGGCCCTCGGCCTGCTCGACAAGGCCAAGGCCGCCGACCCACCGCCCTCCAACCGCTCGGGCGAGGTGCCACCGTCCATCCGGCAGGTGCACCGCGAGTTCTCCGGCATCGAGGACACCTTCGGCGACCACCTCGTGGCAGCCGCCAAGCTGCAGGCGGCCGCTGAGGTGGCGCCCTCCTACCGCTCGTCGGAGACCGACATCCCCGTCACCCATCCCGGCGGGGATCCGGCCGGCCACGGTGGGGCCTCCTTCCGCGAGGTCGCCGCGCTCGACCTGGTCCCGCTGCTCGGGGGCGTCGGGACCGACGGGCGGGACCCGGCAGAGGAGGACGTCGTGGACCCCGACCGCGATGCGCCCACCGACGAGACCGAGTCCGAGGTCCTGGAGGAGGTGGGCGAGCAGCTCGCCGGCTCCGAGGACGAGCTCGCCGACAAGCTGACCGGCAAGGTCCCGGCCGACCCCGTCCCCGCGGCCCACGACCAGCCGCCGCTGGACCCGGACGAGGGTGCCACCCCCGCCGAAGCCGGCGACGACACCGAGGAGGCCTGACATGGGCGCGACGTCAGCCATCATCGCGATGTCCGAGCGCTACGGCGTCGAGGGCGTCGACGACATCGACGTCTACGAGCAGCACGGCGGCTACGAGGGGCTCCGCCGGGCGCTGGAGATGGAGCCGACCGAGATCATCGATGCCGTCAAGGACGCCGGTGTCCGGGGTCGTGGCGGCGCCGGGTTCCCGACCGGGCTGAAGTGGTCCTTCGTGGCCCAGGGCACGGGCAAGCCCATCTACATCGTGTGCAACGCCGACGAAGGCGAGCCGGGGACCTTCAAGGACCGGCCGCTGATGGAGAACGATCCCCACCAGCTGGTGGAGGGCATGATCGTCGGGGGTCTGGCCATCAACTCGGTCCAGGGCTACATCTACCTCCGCGGCGAGTTCCGCCACGCCGGTCGGCAGCTGTCCAAGGCGATCGCCCAGGCCTACGAGAAGGGTTACCTCGGTGCGGATGTGATGGGGTCGGGCAAGCGCTTCGACCTCGCGCTGCACCGCGCCGCGGGCGCCTACATCTGCGGCGAGGAGACGGCGCTGCTCGACTCGCTCGAGGGCAAGCGCGGCCAGCCCCGGCTGCGTCCCCCGTTCCCGGCCGCCAAGGGCCTCTACAGCTGCCCGACCACGGTGAACAACGTCGAGTCGATCGCGGCGGTGCCCTTCATCCTGCGTCACGGCGTCGACTGGTGGACCCAGTGGGGCACGGAGAAGTCCACGGGCCCGAAGCTCGTCGGCGTCTCCGGCGACGTCGCCAACCCCGGCAACTACGAGGTCCCGATGGGTATCCCGATGCGGGAGCTGATCGAGATCGCCGGGGGGATGAAGGACGGGCGCGAGCTGAAGTTCTTCTGCCCCGGCGGCTCCTCGACCCCCCTGCTGCCGGCCGAGGCGATCGACGCCGACTACACCTACGAGGCCATCATCGAGGCCGGGTCGATGCTCGGCACCGGCGCGGTCATGATCTACTCCGATCAGCGCTGCGTCGTCGACGCGGTGCTCGGCTGGACCCGGTTCTACGAGCACGAGTCCTGTGGTAAGTGCACCCCCTGTCGCGAGGGCGGCTACTGGCTGGCCCAGGTGCTCCAGCGCATCGAGACCGGCAGCGGGACGATGGAGGATCTCGAGCTGCTGCAGGATGTGTGTGACAACATCTTCGGGCGCAGCTTCTGTGCCCTCGGCGACGCGCTCACCTCGCCGATCGTGGCCGGGCTCCAGCACTTCCGCGACGAGTTCGAGGCCCATGTGCGTGAGAGCCGCTGCCCGCTCGGGGTGACCCCACCCCGGGACGACATCCCGACCCTCGCCGTGCGTGCGCGCGACCACGGCAACGCGCAGGTCCCGACCTTCACGGCCGAACCGGCCGGGCAGGCCTGACGATGGCGGAGGACCCGGTGGATCAGGACGACCTCGTCACCTTCACGATCGACGGCCAGGAGATCAGCGTGCCCAAGGGCACCTTGATCATCCGTGCGGCCGAGCAGCTCGGGACCATCGTGCCGCGCTTCTGCGACCACCCGCTGCTCGATCCCGTCGGTGCCTGTCGCCAGTGCATCGTCGAGGTGGAGGGCATGCCCAAGCCGATGATGGCCTGCACCACCACGGTGATGCCCGACAAGGCCATCAGGACCCACCTCACCTCCGACCTGGCGCGCAAGGGGCAGGAGGGCACGCTCGAGTTCCTGCTGGTCAACCACCCCCTCGACTGCCCGATGTGCGACAAGGGCGGCGAGTGCCCGCTGCAGGACCAGGCTCTCAAGCACGGCGCGAACACCTCCCGCTTCGTCGACCAGAAACGGCGCTTCGACAAGCCGGTGGCGGTCAGTGCCCAGATCCTGCTCGACCGGGAGCGGTGCGTGCTGTGCGCCCGTTGCACCCGGTTCTCCGAGCAGATCTCCGGTGACCCCTTCATCGAGCTGTTCGAACGGGGCGCCCTGGAGCAGGTCGCCATCTACGAGGACGAGCCCTACGAGAGCTACTTCTCCGGCAACGTGATCCAGATCTGCCCGGTCGGCGCGCTGACCTCGACCAGCTACCGCTTCAAGGCCCGGCCCTTCGACGTGGTCACCACCCCGAGCGTGTGCGACCACTGTTCGGCTGGCTGCTCCTTGACCGTCCAGTCCCGCCGGGGCGAGATCCAGCGCTCCCTGGCCCGCACCAACATGGCGGTCAACGAGGCCTGGAACTGCGACAAGGGCCGGTTCGGCTTCACCCACCTCACCGACGCCCAGCGGATCACCGAGCCGCAGCTGCGCGGTGCGGAGGGTGCGCTGCGTCCGACGAGCTGGGCCGAGGCCCTGCTGCACATCGTCTCGGCGGTCCAGACCTCCCGGGAGACGGGGGCGGGGCGCGTCGCCGTGGTCGCCGGCGGCCGGCTGGCCGACGAGGACGCCTACCTGGTCGCCAAGTACACCCGCACCGTGCTCGGCACCGACGACCTCGACCACCGGACCCGGTTCGCGCCGGCGGTGGAGACCGAGGAGCTCAGCGCGCTGATCGGGCGGGACACCGCGACCTACGCCGAGGTGGAGGCCGCCCCGGTGATCGTGGTCGCGGGCCTCGACCCGGAGGAGGAGGTCCCGATCCTCCACCTCCGGCTGCGCAAGGCCTGGCGGCAGTCCAAGGCCCGGATCGTGGTGGTCGGTCCGCACCTCGGCACGCTCGCGGACCTGGCCTGGCGTCGGGTGCCCACCGCACCGGGTGGGGAGGCCGCCGCCCTGCTCGCGCTCATCGAGGGTCAGAACGAGGTCTCGGAGGCGCTGCGCGCCGAGGGAGCCCCGGCGGTGCTGGTCGGTGAACGCGCGGGTGCCGGCAGCCTCACCGCCGGGGCCGCGTTGGCTGCGGCGGTCGACGGCCGCGTGGCCTACGTCCCGCGTCGGGCGGGGGCCCGTGGCGCCATCGAGGCGGGTCTGGCAGCCGGGCTGCTGCCCGGGGGCCGGCGCCTGGCCGACGATGACGACCGGGCCGCGGTCGAGGAGGTGTGGCACACCGAGCTGCCGACCGAGCCCGGTCGTGACCTCCACGCGATCCTCACCGACGCCGCCGCCGGTCGGATCGACGTCCTGCACCTGATCGGGGTCGACCTGGCCCGGGACGCCGCCTCGACCGAGCTGGCCCGCGCCGCGCTCGCCAAGGTGCCGACCGTCATCTGCCAGGACCTCGCCGCGACCGAGACCGTCACCGCCCACGCCGACGTCGTCCTGCCGGCGACCGGCCGTCAGGAGCGGGCCGGGTCCAGCACGAACTGGGAGGGGCGTACCCAGCGGTTCGCCCGCGCCGTCGACGGTCCCGACCTGGTCCAGCAGGACTGGGAGATCATCGTCCAGTTGGCCGCCCTGCTCGGTCACGACCTCGGCGTCAACGATCTGGAGGGCATCCGCGCGGAGATGGCGCGGCTGGGTCGACGCGCCGTGCCCCACGCCTGGCCGACGGTGCCGGCACCCACCGCGCACGACCCCGGGCAGGGCCGGTTCGTGGCCGTCGCGCGGCCGCTGCTGCTGGACCGGGGGACGATGCTCGCCGGGGCGACGGACCTGCTCGCGACCGCCCGGCCAGCGCGCGTCGAGCTGAACGCCCACGATGCCGAGGAGCACCAGATCGCCGACGGTGACCTGCTCGCGGTCGTCGCCGGGACCGCGCGACTCGAGCTGGTCGCCGAGGTCCGTCGCGACCTCGTGCCCGGTGTCGTCGTGCTGCCAGCCAACTCCACCGACGAGCCCGCCGGCGCGTTGGCCGACCGCGACGGCGAGCTGGTGGTGACGCTGGAGCGGCTGGCTGGGGCCGCTGACGCCGAGGATGCGACGCACGCTCCGGCCGGGGAGGTCGCCTGATGGAACAGCCGCTGTGGGTCCCGCTGCTCCAGGCGGTGGTGGTGTTCGCCTACTTCCTGCTGATCACCGCCGTGCTGATCTGGGCCGAGCGTCGGGTCGTCGCCAGGATGCAGTCCCGGCTCGGACCGAACCGGGTCGGTCCCTTCGGCATACTGCAGACGCTGGTGGACGGCGTGAAGATGTTCTTCAAGGAGGACATCACGCCGGGGATGGTCAACCGGGTCATCTACAACCTCGCGCCGCTGGTCGGAGTGACCGCCGGGTTCCTGGTCGTCGCGGTCATCCCGATCGGAGGCGAGGTCACGCTGTTCGGCGAGACCTTCACGCTCGTGGTGGCCGACCTGTCGATCGGGGTGCTGTGGATCCTGGCGCTGAGTTCGATCCACGTCTACAGCGTGTTCCTGGCCGGCTGGGCCTCCAACTCGCCCTACCCGCTGCTCGGCGGGATCCGCTCCAGTGCCCAGATGATCTCCTACGAGATCGCTCAGGGGCTGGCGGTGGCCAGCGTCGTCATCTACGCCGGCAGCCTGCGGGTGTCGGACATCGTGGCCGGACAGTCGGGCCCCGGGTTCATCGACGGGGTGCCCGCCTGGTACGCGATCCCGTTGTTCCCGGCCTTCCTGGTGTTCGTGATCGGCATGGTCGCCGAAGCCGGTCGGCCACCCTTCGACCTCGCCGAGGCCGAGGGTGAGCTGGTCGGCGGCTTCAACACCGAGTACTCGGGCATGCGGTTCGGCATGTTCATGCTGGCGGAGTTCATGTCCGTGGTCACGATGTCGGCGATCGTGGTGACGCTCTTCCTCGGTGGACCCGCGGGGCCGACCTTCGGGCTGCCCGACAGCGTGGCCTGGATCATGCCGATCCTGTGGTTCTTCCTGAAGACGGCCGGGTTCATCTTCTTCTTCATCCTGCTCCGTGGCGCCATGCCGCGGTACCGCTACGACAAGCTGATGAACCTGGGCTGGAAGGTCCTGATCCCGGTGGCGCTGGTGTGGACGCTCGTCACGGCCGCCTTCGTCCTGATCGAGCAGACCGGCGGGATCCCGGTGGGCACCCGCCTCGGGCTGGCCGGGGCCGCCGCCGTCATCCTGCTCGCCCTGGTGTTCTCCGGCCGGGTCTCGGCCGGCGACACCCGCTCGGTCGCCAAGGCGCCCGACATCGCCGCTGGCCGGACGCCGGCGCTGGACGAGCCCGGTTCCGCGGAACTGCAGGCCACCGACCACCAGGAGGTCGCCCCGTGACCGAGCTGCTGGCGAACATCCCGACCCAGGTCATCTCGCTGGTCACGATCGTCGCGCTGTTCGCGCTGCTCTGGCTGCTGCTGACCCGCACCGTGCTCGGACGCGGGTTCTCCGTCCCTCTGCGGACCATGCTGCGGCCGGTCGAGACCCACGAGTACCCGGAGAAGCCGCGTCCGGTGCAGCCCCGCTTCCACGGTCGTCACCAGCTCAACCGTTACGCCGACGGCCTCGAGAAGTGCATCGGCTGCGAGCTGTGCGCCTGGGCGTGTCCGGCCGACGCGATCTACGTCCAGGGTGCCGACAACACCCTGGAGTCGCGGTACTCCCCGGGGGAGCGCTACGCCGAGGACTACCAGATCAACTACAACCGCTGCATCCTGTGCGGGCTGTGCATCGAGGCGTGTCCGACCCGGGCACTGACGATGACCCACGACTACGAGTTCTCGGCCGACAGCCGGCAGAAGCTGATCTACACCAAGGAACAGCTGCTGGCCGAGGTACCCGAGGGCGGCGAGGACACCCCCCACACCGACCGTGAGGTCCGCGAGCGCGGGCTGAACTACTACGGTGGGCTGGCCGTCACCCCCCCGACGCTGCACGGCGGCAAGTACCGTTCCGCGGCAGCGGCTCCTTCAGCTCGGGCCGGGACGGTGGTCCCCTCGGGCGAGCTCCCGCCATCCGGCGACGCGCCGCACGACCCCGCGGCCGTGGGTGGCCAGGTCCGACCCGACACCGGAGGCGAGAGCTAGATGATGCTGCTGGCCCAAGCTGCGGAGGCTGGAGCCGGCAACACCGCAGAGGTCCTCCTCTTCTGGGTGTTCGCCGTCCTGGCGCTCGGCTCAGCTCTCGCGCTGATCACGATGCGCAACATCGTGCACGGCGCCCTGATGCTCGTGCTCAACTTCCTGGCGATCGCCGGGCTGTACCTGACCCTCGAGTCGGCCTTCCTGTCGATCATCCAGGTGCTGGTCTACGCCGGCGCGATCATGGTGCTGTTCCTGTTCGTGATCATGCTGCTGGGCATCGACAACGACGACCTGCTGACCAGCGAGCCGACGGCCCGGGTGCTCGCGGTCGCCGGGGGCGCGCTGCTGGCCGGGGCGCTGCTGTTCGCCTTCGTCGGCCCCGCCACCTCACCGGCCTCGGTCTGCGGGCCCGACGCGCCCGCCGCCGCGCCCGACCAGTTCGACTGCCGTGGCCTGGCCGAGGCCTACGGCGAGGATGACCCGTCGGGGGTCGCGTTCCTCGGGCGGACGATGTTCACCCGCTACACCTACGCTTTCGAGCTCTCGGCGCTGCTGCTGACCGTGGCCACGATCGGCGCCGTCATCCTCGCCCGCCGCCGGGACCTGACGCCGGAGGACGAGGACGAGGCCGACCTGGTCCCGGGTGCGCCGAGCGGTGGCGGCGACGCCGACGCCCTCGCGCCCGCTGGCCTGCCGGCGGCCGAGGGGGCCGAAGGCGGCGAGCACCACGCCGAGGTCGGTGACCCCGAACCGGAGGACCGCGAGCCCTCCGACCACCCGCATGACCACGAGCGGAGGGGCTGAGCCGTGGCCATCGGGTACTACTTCATCGTGTCGGCCCTGCTGTTCAGCATCGGTCTGGTCGGCGTGCTCCTGCGCCGCAACGCCATCGTGATGTTCATGTGCATCGAGCTGATGCTGAACTCCGTCAACCTGACCCTGGCCGCGGCCGCCCGCATGTGGGGCGGACCCGACGGCCAGGTCTTCGTGTTCTTCGTCATCGTCGTCGCCGCAGCGGAGGCGGTGGTCGGCCTCGCGCTGATCGTCAACCTCTACTTCCGGCGCGGGACGCTCGACGTGGACGTCCCCCAGCTGCTGAGGTGGTGACGTGATCCTGCTCGCTGCGGAGGCGTCCGGGGTCGCCAACGAGGTCGTCACGACGACCTCGGGGGTGATCGGGCTCGCCTGGCTCATCCCCGTGCTGCCGTTCCTGGGCTTCCTGCTCGTCCTCGCGACGACCCGGGCGCTCGCCGATCGCGCCGCCACCATCGCCATCGTGGCGTCGGCGGCGACCCTGGCGCTCAGCGTCGCGGTCGCCGTCGCCGTGGTCGCCGACGTCGCGACCTACGTGCGGCCGATGCCGACCTGGATCGATGTGGGCGGCCTGACCGTCACCTTCGACCTGCTCGTCGACCAGCTCACCGTGGTGATGCTCCTGGTCGTGACCGGCGTCGGGTTCCTGATCCACGTCTACTCCGTGGGCTACATGCACGGCGACGAGCGCTATCCCCGGTTCTTCGCCTATCTCAACCTGTTCCTCGCCTCGATGCTGGTGCTGGTCCTCGGGCAGAACCTGGTGGTGCTGTTCCTCGGGTGGGAGCTCGTGGGTCTGAGCTCGTACCTGTTGATCGGCTTCTGGTTCGAGAAGCGCGAGTACGCCACGGCAGCCAAGAAGGCCTTCATCACCAACCGGGTCGGTGACGTGTCCTTCATGGTGGCGATGTTCCTGGCCTTCGCCGCCGTCGGCACCCTCGACATCCTGGGGTTGGTCGAGAACGCGGAGGCGCTGGCATCCGGCACCGCCTTCGCGCTGGTCCTGCTCTTCCTCGGTGGCGCCGCCGCCAAGTCGGCCCAGATCCCGCTCTACGTCTGGCTGCCCGACGCCATGGCCGGCCCCACCCCGGTCTCGGCCCTGATCCACGCCGCCACGATGGTGACCGCCGGCGTCTACCTGCTCGTGCGGCTCTCGCCGGTGCTGGTCCAGTCGCTGTCGGGGATGGAGGTCATCGCCTACATCGGTGCCGCCACCGCTCTGCTGGCTGCCGTCATCGCGGTCCGCCAGGACGACATCAAGAAGGTGCTGGCCTACTCCACCGTCTCCCAGCTCGGGTTCATGGTGCTGGCCGTGGGCGTCGGTGCCTTCCGGGAGAGCATCTTCCACCTGGTGACCCACGCCTTCTTCAAGGGCCTGCTGTTCCTGGTCGCCGGCTCGGTCATGCACGCCATGGCCAACCGCACCGACATCTGGCAGATGGGTGGTCTGCGCAAGGCGATGCCCGTGACCTTCTGGACGGCGTTGATCGGCTGGCTGGCCATCTCCGGTGTCCCGCCCTTCGCCGGGTTCTTCTCCAAGGACCAGATCCTGACCGAGGCCTACTTCCACGGCTACGGCGCGATCTGGATCATGGGCCTGCTGGCGGCCATCCTGACGGCGTTCTACATGTCGCGGTGGTTCTTCCTGATCTTCCTCGGCGAACCCCGCTACCCCGCGGACGTCCACCCGCACGAGTCGCCCCGGTCGATGACGGTGCCGTTGATCGTGCTCGCGTTCCTCTCCACGGTCGGTGGCGCCGCCCTCAACGCCGTGCACACCGGACCGCTGTACCGCTTCCTGGAACCGACGGTGGGGCCGATCGTTGACCTCGGCTACGAGCCCTACGGTCCGCTCGAGGAGTCGGTGCTGATCCCGCTCGCCATCGTGGCGGCCGTGATCGGGATCGCTGCGGCCTACCTGCTGTACCTGCGACGCCCGGTGATGGGTGCACGCACCTCGGAACCGATCACCGGCCCCGTGGCCGAGCTCGCGGAACGGAAGTTCTTCGTGGACGAGGCCTACGAGGCCGTCTTCGTGACCGCCGGTGGCGCGCTGTCGCGCGCGATGGTCTGGTTCGACACCCGGGTGATCGACGGCGCCGTCAACGGAGCCGGCGCCGCCTCGCTCCTGGTCGGACGCGCGACCCGTCGCTCCCAGTCGGGCCTGGTGCGGTGGTACCTGGCGGTGATGGTGCTCGGTGTGCTGCTGCTCCTGGCCGTCCTGATCGCGCAGGTGGTGTGACCATGGGTTGGATCACCGTCACGATCGCCGTCCCGCTCGTCGCCGCGTTGGTGCTGGCCTTCGCTCCCGAGCTCGAGGACCAGGGCGTCCGCATCGTCGGTCTGATCGGCTCGGTGGGGGCCTTCCTCGCCTCCCTGGTGCTGCTGGTGCAGTTCGATGTCGCCGATCCGAACCTGCAACTGGCCGAGAGCTTCGAGTGGATCCCCGCGGTCGATGCACGCGTCTCGATGGCCATCGACGGCGTGAGCCTCGTCCTCATCCTGCTCACGACGCTGTTGACCCCGCTGATCCTGGTGGCGTCCTGGTCGTCGATCACCGACCGGCTCCGCGGCTACGTCGCGGCCTTCCTCGTGCTCGAGGCGGCCGTCATCGGGGTGTTCGTCGCCACCGACCTGCTGTTGTTCTACATCTTCTTCGAGTTCACCCTGGTCCCGATGTACCTGATCATCGGGATCTGGGGCGGGGCCGGCCGCCGGTACGCGGCGGTGAAGTTCTTCCTCTACACCCTGCTCGGCGGCCTGCTCATGCTGGTCGCGATCCTGTACCTGTTCTCCCAGGCCGGGACCTTCGACTACGCGGCCATCGCCTCACTGGACCTCGACCCGACCGTGCAGCGCTGGTTGTTCGGGGCCTTCCTGGTGGCCTTCGCCGTCAAGGTCCCGCTGTTCCCCGTCCACACCTGGCTGCCCGACGCCCACACCGAGGCCCCCACCGGGGGGTCGGTGTTCCTGGCCGGGGTGCTGCTGAAGATGGGCACCTTCGGCCTGCTGCGCTACGCCCTGCCGATCTTCCCCGACGCGACGATCACCTTCGCGCCGTGGCTGCTGGGCATCTCCGTGGTGGGGATCCTCTACGGCGCGGTCGTCGCGCTGATGCAGTCGGACATCAAGAAGCTCATCGCCTACTCCTCGGTGAGCCACATGGGCTTCGTGGTCCTCGGCACCTTCGCCCTGAACACCGTGGCCACCTCGGCGTCGGTGGTGCAGATGATCAACCACGGCCTGTCGACCGGGGCGCTGTTCCTGCTCATCGGCTTCCTGTACGAGCGTCGTCACACGCGCCGGATCGCCGACTTCGGGGGGCTGGCCAAGCAGGTGCCCGTCATGGCGGGCCTGTGGCTGCTGGTCTCCCTGTCGTCGCTGGCGCTGCCGGGCCTGAACGGGTTCGTGGGCGAGTTCCCGATCCTGCTGGGCACCTTCCAGGTCAACCGCACCGCGGCGGTCCTCGGCGCCTTCGGGGCCGTGCTCGCGGCGCTCTACCTGCTGTGGGCCTACCAGCGGATGTTCCACGGGCCGCTGGAGGGCGAGGCCAACACCACCACCACCGACCTCAACCGTCGGGAGATCGGGGTGCTGGCACCGCTGCTGGTCCTGATCGTCGCCATCGGGCTGTACCCCAAGCCGCTCTTCGACGTCGTCGAGCCCTCGGTGGACCGCGTGCTCGTCGAGGTCGGCGTGCTGGAACTCCCCGTCGAGCCGGCCGCGGCCGTGACCCGCGAGGAGGGCTGAGGCGTGCTGCTCGCACAGACCACTGCGCAACCCCCCATCGACGTGCCCGACGTGGCCTGGTCGGCCTTCGCGCCCGAACTGCTCGTCACCGTCGTCGCTCTGATCCTGCTGCTGGTCGCGATCGCGCGGGGGCGGCAGCAGCTCGTCGCTGCCCCGTCCGCCCTGCTGTTCCTCGCCGTCGGGGTCTGGCTGATCACGGCAGGGCTGGTGTTCCCCGGTGCCGTCGTGGTCGTGGTGGGCGCCTGCTTCCCGGCGGCGGTGTTCGCCTTCCCCCGCCGGGTGTCGATGGTGCGGGCGGTCGTGGCCAGTGCCGCGCTGGGGGGAGCGCTGGCGCTGACCGGCTGGCAGTACGTCGCCGTGCTGGACCAGGGGCTGGCCACGATCACTCCGCAGCCGGCTCTGGCCGGGGCGCTGGCCAACGACGGGATCGCCTTCTTCACCCGGATCACGGTCTACCTCAGCGCCTTGCTGGTGATCCCGCTCGGCTACGCCTACCTCAACGAGCGCCGCATCAACCGTGCCGAGGTGGAGCCGCTGCTGCTGCTCGCCGCGGTCGGGATGGTGGCGCTGGCCACCGCCAACGACCTGATCACGCTGTTCGTCGCGCTCGAGGTGTTCTCCCTCGCGCTGTACGTGCTGTCGGGGCTGGCGCGGCGGGACCGGCGGTCCCAGGAGGCGGGGCTGAAGTACTTCATCATGGGTGCCGTCGCCTCGGCCATCCTGCTCTACGGCATGGCGCTGCTCTACGTCGCCACCGGCCACCTCGACCTGCCCGGTCTCGGTCAGTCCCTCGCGCTGGTCACGACCGACCGTCTGATCGCCGCTCTCGGGCTGGGCCTGGTCACCGTCGGGATGGCCTTCAAGATCTCCCTGGTGCCCTTCATGCTGTGGACCCCCGACGTCTACCAGGGGGCGCCGACCAGCGTCACCGCCTTCATGGCGGCCGCGACGAAGGCGGCGGGCTTCGCCGCCGTGCTCCGGCTCTACCTCGTCGCCTTCCCCGGCCTGCAGACGCTGTGGGTGCCGGTGCTCGCCGTGCTGGCGGCGGCCTCGATGCTCTACGGTGCCTACGTGGCGTTGGTGCAACGCGACCTCAAGCGCATGCTGGCCTACTCGTCCATCACCCACGCGGGCTACGCCACGATCGGGGTCGTGGCCGTCAACGACCAAGGGCTGTCGGCCACGCTGTTCTACCTGCTGGCCTACGCCGTCTCGACGCTCGGTGCCTTCGGGTGCGTGGTCGCGATCGAGCGCAGCCGGCACGGGGAGGTCGGCCTGATCGACCTGCGCGGGCTGGGGCGGACCTCGCCGGCGGTCGCGGGCATCCTGGGGTTGTCGCTGCTGTCCCTGGCCGGCATCCCACCGACCGCGGGCTTCGTCGGCAAGCTGTTGGTGTTCCGTGCGGGCCTCGACGCCGGTCTCACCTGGCTCGTGGTCGTCGGTGTGCTGTCCACGGTCGTCGCCGCGTTCTTCTACCTGCGCATCGCCGGGATGATGTTCCTCGAGGAGCCCGACCCCGAGCGCCCGATCCCGACCCAGTCCTCGGGCATGTCGCTGGCGATCGCCGTGGCTGCTGCTCTGGTGGTGTTCCTCGGTGTCCAGCCCCAACCGGTCCTGCAGTTCGCCGAAGCAGCCGCAGCGCTGTTGCGGTGACCGACCACACGCCGACGCCGGGCGACGGCGACGCGGTCCGGCCCCCGACCACGGCGGGCCGGGCGGTCGCGCGCCTGGCGATCCCCGAGCCCGTGCTGGAGGGGCTCGAGGCCCACGGCCTGCCGGTGAGCGGCACCCTCGACGCGGTCGAGACCAAGCTCTCGACCCAGGTCACCTCCAGCCATGCCTTCGTCGACGAGCTGGCCCGCTACCTGATCGACGCGGGAGGCAAGCGGTTCCGCCCCCTGCTGGTGGCGCTGACCGGTCACCTCGGACCGGACGCCCCCACGGCCGAGCACACGCCCGAGGCCCTGGTCGACGCCGCCGCCATCGTCGAGCTCGTGCACCTCGCGACCCTCTACCACGACGACGTGATCGACGAGGCAGCGGCCCGCCGGGGGGCCCCGAGCGCCAACTCGCGCTGGGACAACACCGTGGCGATCCTCACGGGTGACTACCTGTTCGCCCGGGCGTCCGAGCTGTCCGCCGACCTCGGCGTCGAGGTCACCCGCATCATGTCGCGGACCCTCGCCCGGCTCTGCGAGGGGCAGATCGCCGAGGTCCAGGGTTCCGACGGCGCGCTGCCGCCTGACGTGCCGCGGCTCGAGCCCACGCTGGAGCACTACCTGCGGGTCGTCTCGGGTAAGACCGCGTCGCTGATCGAGACCTCGTGCCGGTACGGCGCGCTGCTGTCGGGGGTCGACGCCGAGGGTGTGGAGGCAGCCGCCTCCTACGGCTGGAACGTCGGCATGGCCTTCCAGCTCTCCGACGACATCCTCGACATCGCCTCCGATCACGAGGACTCGGGCAAGACCCCCGGGACCGACCTACGGGAGGGGGTGCGCACCCTGCCCGTGCTCTACGCCCTCGATTCCGACAGCTCCGGTGAGCTCGAGCGACTGCTCGACGGCAACCTCGACGACGCCGAGCTGGCACACGCCCTGGAGCTGCTCAGGGGCTCCGGCGCCCTCGAGCGCGCCCGGGAGCACGCCGGGAGCTACGTCGCGGCCGCAGTCACGTCGTTGGAGGGGTTCGGGGACGCGCCGGTGGTCACGGCGCTGACCCGGCTCGCCGAGTACGCCGTCGACCGCGTCGGGTGAGCCGACGGGCGTGGCTCGTGACCGCGGGGACGGTGCTGGTCCTCCTGGTCGTCGCCGAGCTGGCGGCGCCCTGGGCGGCACAGCGCGCGCTGCACCGGGCCCTCGAACCCTGCGTGGTCTCGGAGCGGGTGGAGATCACGGCCCTGAGCCGGCCCCTTCTCCCGCAGCTGCTCGTGGGGCGGGCCAGGGACGTCGAGGTGGAGGCCTCCGGGGTGTGGCTCGGTGACCTCCGCGTCGAGCGCATCACCGCATCGCTGCCACTCGTCGACCTGCCCTGGGGGCTTCGTTCATCACAGGAGCCGCCAGCGGCCCAGGTGGCGGCGGAGGTCACGGCGGCGGACGCGCGGGTGCAGCTGTGGGCCATCACGCCCTTCGGGTTGCAGCCGACCCTGCGTTTCGTCGGCGGCGAGGTGGTGATCGGGGCGCCAGGGCTGGGGCTCGACGCTCGGTTCGTGCCGGCGATCGAGCCGGGGCGGGTCGCACTGGTCCCGGCACTCGGGCCGCCGTCGTGGTGGACCTCGCTCGGCCTGGCGCTGGGGACCGAGCTGCCGCCGGGCGTGGTCGTCGACCGGATCGACGTCGGCGAGGGTCTGGTCCGGGTCAGCGGCTCGGTCGCCCTGGACGCCTTCGATGGTGGTGCCGGCGGCTGTGACGAGCCCCTCGCGGGGTCGGTGGCCGTCAGCGAGCCCGTCCCGGTCGGGTGGGATCACGCGGCGATGGCCGGGCGATGAGCGCTGCCCGACCGTTGCACGAACTGGTCGACGCCGGGTGGGCAGGCGCCCTGGAGCCGGTCGAGCCGCAGCTGCGGGGGATGGGGGAGTTCCTGCGGGCAGAGGTCGCCGCCGGTCGGCGTTTCCTCCCCGACGGCGACCGGGTGCTCGCGGCGTTCCAGCGACCCTTCGAGCAGGTCAGGATCCTGGTCGTCGGTCAGGACCCGTACCCGACGCCGGGGCATGCCATCGGGCTGAGCTTCGCCGTGGCGCCGACGGTGCGGCCCTTGCCTCGCAGCCTGGCCAACATCTTCCGAGAGCTCACCGACGACCTGGGTGTCCCGACCCCGTCGAACGGTGACCTGGCCCCCTGGGCCGACCAGGGGGTGCTGCTGCTCAACCGCTGTCTCACGGTGCGGCCGGGGGCGCCGGCCTCCCACCGCGGTCGGGGTTGGGAACTCATCACCGATCGGGCCATCGAGGCGCTGGTCGGTCGCGACCGACCGCTGGTCGCGATCCTGTGGGGTCGTGACGCCAGGGCGTTGGCCCCCAGGCTCGGTCCGACGCCGACGATCGAGTCGGCGCATCCCTCACCGATGTCCGCCGACCGGGGTTTCTTCGGTTCCCGGCCCTTCAGCCGCGCGAACGGGTTGCTGGCCACACAGGGGGCTGCACCGGTCCAGTGGCGGCTGCCCTGAGTGTGCGGGGCGCGGCGCTACGGCCACCGCCGTTGGGCCGGTGTCCGGACGGTTGCTAGCATCAGATACGCGGCCCGGCGACGGGCCGCGTCGCGCACTGCGGCGAGCTCGGCCCGGCACGCTCCCACGGGTGTCGGACCAGCACGCGAGCGGCCCGTGCCAGCGCTCCGCCGCCCCGCGACCCGAGACGAACACCCCACTCCGCTCCGGCTCGGCACCAGCGGACGGCAGCGGATGGGACGGCGGCCGACGCCGGGAGGACCGGGTGAGCAACTTCGAGCAGTGGGGAACGCTGGCGATCTTCGTGATCGTCGGCTGTCTGCTCTACGCGGTCATCATGACGGTCAATCGCATCATGCGCCCGTCGGTGCCCTCCCCGCAGAAGCTCACCACCTACGAGTGCGGGGTCGAGGCCCTGGGCGTGGGTTGGGCCCAGACGAACATCCGCTACTACATCTTCGCCTTCCTCTTCGTGATCTTCGACGTGGAGGCGATCTTCCTGTTCCCCTGGGCGGTCATCATCGGTGACCTCGACGCCACCACTCGCATCTCGCCCGTCTTCGCGCTCGTCGCGATGTTCCTGTTCATCGGGACACTGCTGGAGGGTCTCGCCTACGCCTGGAAGAAAGGAGTCCTCACGTGGGACTGATGGACCAGGTCGAGCTCCCCAAGCCGGTCAAGTACGTCTTCAACTGGGGACGCAAGTACTCGCTGTGGTGCTACAACTTCGGTCTCGCCTGCTGCGCGATCGAGTTCATCGCCGCCTCCACCTCGCGGCACGACTTCATCCGCCACGGGGTGATCCCCTTCGCTCACGGGCCCCGACAGGCGGACCTGCTGGTCGTGTCGGGCACGCTCACCGACAAGATGGCGCCCGCTGTGAAGCGGCTCTACGAGGAGATGCCCGAGCCGAAGTACACGATCTCCTTCGGCTCCTGCGCCAACTGCGGCGGCCCCTACTGGGACAGCTACTCCGTCACCAAGGGCGTGGATCAGATCATCCCGATCGATGTCTACGTGCCGGGCTGCCCGCCCCGTCCTGAGGCGCTGCTCGACGGCATCATCGCCCTGCAGGACCGGATCCAGAACGAGTCGCTCAAGGACCGGATCGAGGGTCGCCGCATGGACCCGGTCACCCTGGGCGCCCATGCGCCGCTGGCGCTGGAGGGGGGCGCGTGAGCGAGGTCCTCGCCCACCAGGGTCGTGCGCTCACGCCGGAGGAGACCGAGGAGCTGCTACGTGACCGCCTCGGCGAGCACGTCCAGCGTGCGGTCACCGAGTACGGCGTGTTCACGCTGTGGATCGCTCCCGAGGGGTGGCTCGAGGCGGCGCGCCACTGCCGCGACGAGCGGCTCCTCGCCTACGACATGTTCGACTCGCTGTTCGGCATCGACGCCCGGGAGGACGGTTTCGACGTCGTCGCGGTGCTGTACTCGACCTCGACCGGCAACCGGATCGCGTTGCGGGCCAGGTGCCCTGGTGGCCGCCAGGCCCCCTCGCTGCCCTCCATCGCCGAGGTGTACCGCGGGGCCGACTGGATGGAGCGCGAGACCTACGACATGTTCGGTGTCGACTTCACCGGGCACCCCGGGCTCGAGCCGCGCATCCTCACGGTGGAGAACTTCGAGGGGTGGCCGCTGCGCAAGGACTTCCACCTCGCGTCCCGGGTGGCCAAGCCCTGGCCCGGTGTCGCCGAGCCCGTCGAGCTGGACGAGGACGGCAACAAGATCGAGCGTGAGCGCTCGATCGGGGACGCGCCCGGCCCCTACGAGCTCGACAAGGCCATGGCTGAGCAGGCGAGGGTCGTGAACGCTCCGCCCGCCCCCGCCGTCGAGGCCGAACCGGAACCGACGGAGGCCGCCACGGGCCAGCAGGAGGAGGTCGCGACCTCCCCGGTCGCCGATGAGGGCGCCGCCGCCCCCGACGCGGCGGCACCAGAGCAGGACCCCGCCGCTCGCGCCAAGGCCAAGGCCGAGGAGCGACGCAAGCGGCAGGCCGAGGCCCGGGCTGCCAAGGCCCAGGCCCGTGCCGAGAAGGCCAAGCAAGCCCAGGCCGGTCCCGCAGCCGCCGAGGCTGCACCGACGGCTGAGGTGGAGCCCGAGGCGGAGGCGCCGGCGGCGAGCGAAGCTGCGCCGGAGCCGGTGGCCGAGCAGCCGGTGGGGCCTGAGGCGGCGTCCGAGGAGGATGGGGACGTCGATCCTCGGGT
>Ga0207421_10000436_pt1 | contig 53525 bp, 35 predicted proteins | sample SodLakKL_010_SED_4_FD_187542 | JGI IMG/M metagenome (GOLD analysis project Ga0207421, IMG submission 187542) | Alkaline sediment microbial communities from Lake Tanatar, Kulunda Steppe, Russia - 8KL_010_SED (SPAdes) (version 2) | ecosystem: Environmental > Aquatic > Non-marine Saline and...
GTAAATTCAAAATTGCAGCTAGTTTTTCATTGCTGGTAGTTTTTTGGGCAGATTTTACTTCCAGTAGAATTCTAATTTGTCTAATTAGCATAGTTAAAATATATTCAGGACTAAGACCAGCAGAGAATTGTTCGTGTAAAATTTTATAAGCAATACTTTTTCTTTTTTCAAAAAAAGCATCAATCAATATAAATATTTTTTCTTCAAACTCTGATGAAACTAAGGTATTGATATCATTAATTTCGATTTGCCTATTTTTAGCTAAAGCACAAAGTTTGTTAATTTCATTACTTAATCGCCACAGATCATTTCCGGTTTTTTCTACTAACAATGATAAAGCAGATGGGTTAATGGCTTGGTTTTTTTGAGAAAAAATATCTTTGACAAAATTTAAAACTTGTTTATGATCTAAAGCTTTAAATTCTTGACTGTAAGGTTGTTTTTTTAGAATTAAAAAGAACTTTTTTGCATTTTCTTTTAATTTTGAATTTTCTAGATTTTCATCAATAAACACTAGAGCATTGCTTTTGCTGTCTCGCTCTTTTTTGCTTAAGTCTATTAAATATTTAAATAATTCATCTTGCTTATTTTTAAAAACATTTTTAACAACTATCATTCTTTTTTTGGTAAAAAGTGAACCGGTGTTAAGTTTTTGAGAAATTTCAGCTACGGTGGTTTTTTCACCATCTATTTCTTCCAAGCTAAAAGAGCCAAGGTCAATATTTTTAACAAAATGTTGTCTAACTTGTTTTAGTTTTTGTTTAATTCTAAAATTGTCTTCTCCAAAGAAAAAAATTATCATAATTTATTTTTCTAAATCTATTTGTTTAAGGTTTTTCATTTCTTGACCTAAAAATTTTTCTCCTAAATTTTTAAATAGTTCAGGTTGGTCGCTAAGATAAAACTTCAATTCCGGATTTTTTACTTGTTTAATTTTGAGTTCGGGATGTCTATTTAAGTAATCCTTTAAACTATTGGCAACTATTTTCCCTGGGTCTGAAACCTGGCATTGTGATCCCATTAAATGTTTAATTTTTTTAAGTAAAAAAGGATAATGAGTACAGGCTAAAATTAAATAATTAACTTTTTTTTGTTTTAAAGGTCTAAGATATGATTTAAGAATTTTATTGCAAACTGATTTTTTAGCCCAACCCTCTTCAATTAAAGGAACTAATAAGGGAGCAGAATTTTCATATACTGAAATTTTTTTATTTAATTTTTTTATTTCTTTTTTATATGTTTGTGAGCTAATAGTAGCTTTAGTGCCTAGTACACCTACGCGTTTATATTTGTTTAATGCAGCTTCTTCTGCTAGTGGTCTAACTACTCCTAGAACTTTTCTATCTGGCCAATTATTTGGCAAATATTCTTGCTGAACTTTTCTAAGCGCTTGAGCTGAAGCACTGTTACAAGCCACTATAACTAATTTACAATTTTTTTTAAATAAAAAATCCAGAGACTGACAAGTGTATTGATAAATTCTATCAGCTGATTTTGAGCCGTAAGGAAGTCTAGCAATATCTCCTAAATAGATATAGGAATAACTGGGCAAAACTTGTAGAAAGTTTTTAAGTACAGTTAAACCGCCTAAACCAGAGTCAAATACCCCAATTGCATTATTTGATTTTTTTAACATATTTTTTAAATTCATTTCCTCTTTGTTTATAGTTTTTAAATATTCCAAAACTAGCACAGGCAGTTGATAGTAAAACTATATCATCAACATTGGCAAGTTCCTTTGCTTTTTTAACCGCTTCTTCCATTGAGCTAGATAGTTTAATTTGCTTTTTGCTATATTTAGTTTTTAATAACTCTTTCTTAATTCTTGGACTTGATTTACCAGGTAGAAGAATTACATATTTTACTTTATTTTTTATTTCTTTGGCAAGTTTTTTAAAATTTGCCCCCTTGTCTGCGCCACCAGCAATTAATATTATTGAAGAACTAAAAGATTTTAAATCTAAGATAGTGCTATCAGGATTAGTGGAAAAACTATTGTTATAATAACTAACTTTATTTTTTATTTTAACTAATTCTAAACGATGCTCTAAGTTTTTGAAATTTTCAATTGATTTAATAATTATTTTTTTTGGCACTTTTAAAATATCGCAGACTTTAAAAGCAGCGGCAATATTTTCCTGATTGTAATCTCCCACCAAAGAGCTTTTAATTGATGATTTTTCAAAAAATATAATCCTTGTGTCTAAATTTTCTTTTTTTATTTTTTCTTTTAGGTTTTGATTAACTATTAAATATTTATTTTCTTTGTGTTTAGAAATATTTAATTTAGCTTGCCAATATTTTTTAAAATTTAAATGGCAATTTGGATTAAAAGGGTCAGCTGGAGATAAGTGGTCTACAAATAAGTTTGTAATAACTGATATCTTTGGACTTTTGTGCAAATCTTCCAACTGAAAACTAGAAAGCTCTAAAACAATGAAATCAGATTTTTTTATTTTATTAAAAAAAGAAAAAGGAGCAATTCCAATATTTCCTCCTAAAAATACTGACTTTTTATAGTTTTTTAAAATTGTATAAATTAAGGTGGCAGTAGTGCCTTTACCTTTACTACCAGTTACGCCAATGATGTTTTTAGATGGACAAAGTTCAAAAAAAGCTTGTATTGGACTACTAATTATTGTGCCAGCTTTTTTTGCTTTTTTGATTTCAGGGCAAAACAAGGGCCAGCCAGGGGAGCGAAAAACAATCGTAAATTTGTCTAGATCTTTTTTATAATTTTTCCCAGTTTGCCAATTTACTTTTTTTTGATGTTTAAAATTATCTCTCGCTTTTTGGTCGCAAATTGTAATATTTAAATTAGAGTATTTTTTGTTTTCAAGTAGCCAAGCTAAAAAAGCTTGATTTTCCTGACCAAAACCAAGCAGGGCAATATTAATTTGTTTTTTTAATAATTCTTTAAGCATTTTATTTTAATTCTTCCCAGTTTTTTCCAATATTTTCTTGAACTAGTATTGGTACTTTTAATTTTATGACTTCAACCATGGCTTTTTTAATGATTGGTCTATAATGAGAAATTTTATCCTCTTTGACGTTAAAAATCAATTCATCATGAATTTGTAGAAGTAATTTAATATCTTTTTCTTGGTCTTTTATTTTTTTATTAACCTCAATCATGGCTAATTTAATTATATCAGCAGCGCTTCCTTGAATTGGAGTGTTGATTGCCATTCTTTCGGCTGACTTTCTTATATTTCCTTGTTTTGAGTTTATATCTGGAAGCGGTCTTTTTCTTTTTAACATAGTTGAGCTATAGCCGTTTTCTCTAGCTTGTTTAATTGATTTTTCCATTAATTTTTTTACTCCTGGATAGATGGAAAAATAAAGGTCAATAAATTCTTTAGCTTGCCAGTAGGAAATACCGGCTGCTTGACTTAGTCCATGAGGGCCTTGGCCGTAAATAATGCCAAAGTTTATGGCTTTAGCTTCTTGTCTTTTTTGTGGACTAACTTCATCTTCTGAGATTTTATTTATTGCGGCCGCAGTTTTCAGATGAATGTCAGAGTTGTTTTTAAAAGCTTTGATCATTTTCTTGTCACCAGCAAGGTGGGCAGTGATTCTTAATTCAATTTGAGAATAGTCAAATCCCATTAAGCTCCATCCACTTTGACTAACAAAAGCTGACCTGATTTGACGTCCACGTTTAGTTTTAGTGGGAATGTTTTGCAGGTTTGGTTCAGTTGATGAAAGCCTACCAGTGGCAGTAACGCTTTGTTGCCAATTAGTGTGAATTTTTTTAGTTTTTTGATTTATTAATTTAGGTAGAGCTTCTAAATAGGTAGTTTGTAGTTTAAAAAGTTCACGATACTCCAGTAGTAAAGGAATAATTGGATGAAGATCTTTAATTTTATATAATTCTTCTTCAGCGGTTGAAAAACCAGTCTTAGTTTTTTTTATACCTTCAGTGGGAATATCTAAATCAATATATAAAACTTCTTTCAATTGCTTGGTTGAGTTAGGATTAAATTTTTTACCAGCTAATTTTTGAATTTTTTTACTTAAACTATTTAAAGTTTTTTTATTTTTCTTAGCCAAATCATTTAATTTTTCTGTATCTAAGTTTATTCCATAAATTTCCATTTTAGCTAGTATTTTTATGAGCGGTATTTCAATACTACTAAAAACTTCTTCTGATTGGTGATTTTTTAACTCCTTTTTTAAAGATTTATAAATTTGATAATTTAGGTCAGCTAAAAGGCATATATTTTCCATTGACCTATCATCATCATTGAAATTTTTACCTAGATACGAAAAACAAATTGTTGAAAAGTTGTTTTGTCTTTTGTCAGGTTCAATTAAATGAGCGGCAATTAGAGTATCAAAGTTTTTACCCTCAAAATCTTGTTTTAGAGTCAGAAAATATTTATGCAAAAGCTTAAGATTAAAGGAGATTTTTTTCTTATCTTTATTTTGCAGTAGAGAAAATATTTCTTTAATCTTTTTGTCGGCTAAAACACCGGCTTCTTTTTCTTGGTTAAATAAGCTGGCTTGTTGATTGTTTTTTTTAATTGGTAAATAATAGGCAGTATTTTTTTGCCAACTAAAAGCTAGGCCTAGTAAGTCTTGTTTATCATTGAAATCTCCGATAATAGAAAATTCTTTTTCTTTTTTTATTTGTTTTAAAAACTTATTAAAGTCTTTATCATCTTTTATAATCTTATAATTTTTTTTAATAGGTTTTTCTTGTTTATCATCATTATTGAAATTTTTTACTTTCTCCAGTAAGGACTTAAAGCCAAGTTCACTAAATAAGTAAAAAACTTCATCGGTTTTAAATTGCGGAAAAACTGCTTTTGATAAATCAAGATCAAGGTCAACATTTTTATCAATTGTGGCTAACTCATAACTAAGTTTAGCTTGTTTTTTTTGTTCTTGGATTAACTTTTTAGTTCTTTCTTTTATATCTTGATTGTTTTTTTCTACTGCCTTTAAAACTTCATCTAAATTTTTATATTTCAGTAATAAATCAGTGGCCCCCTTTTCACCAATTCCAGCCACTCCTGGGATATTGTCACTGGGATCACCTCTTAGGGCTTTAAAATCAATTAATTGCTTTGGTGATAATTTATATCTTTCATTAACTTTTTTTATGTCATAAATAATGCTTTCAGATAGCCCTCGGCTCATGGTATATACTTTTGTTTTTTCACTTACCAACTGCAGAGTATCTAAGTCACCAGTTATAATAATATTTTCAAGATTTTCTTGTTTTTCAGTCTTTTGACAAATTGTGCCAATTAAATCATCAGCCTCAAAACCAGCTTTTTCTAAGCTTAAAATCCCTAGCGATTTAACCACCTTCTTTACTAAGGGAAATTGTTGATAGAGTTCATCTGGTGCCTTTACTCTAGTAGCTTTGTATTCTTTGTAAGCGTGGTGTCTAAAAGTTTTTTCTCTTCTGTCAAAAGTTACTATTGCGTAATCAGGTTTTAAATCATTTAAGGCTTTAAGTAGAAAAGAGGTAAAACCATAAACAGCATTAGTTAAAGTGCCATCTTTAGCCTTTAAAGTGGTGGGCAGAGCATGGAAACTACGGTGCACTAAGGCGTTTCCATCAATAATAACTAGTTTTTTTAGATTTTTTTTCATAATTATATTTTAACACTTTTAAAAATTAGAAGCTAATTAATAGAAAAAATAATAATTTAATGTTAATATAAATATATATGATTAAAATAATCCTTGCTGTAGTTTTACTGGTTGGTTTATTTGTAGTATTAAATAAAGCGGCCAGCTTATTGCTTGATAATTTGCAATACGCCATAAAAAAAACTAAGACTAAACCAATAATTATTGGCTTGATACTTGGTTTTTTTACTACTATTCCAGAATTAGCTGTAGGTTTTAATGCAATTTACAATAATATTGGCGCAGTTTCTTTGGGTAATATTTGGGGCACAATTATCGTTTTATTTACCCTAGTTTTAGGCTTAGCTATTATATTTAATCATGATATTGAAAATAAAGGAAAGTTATATTTTGTAATATCTAGTTTTTTATTAATACTTTTATCAATAATTTTAGCTTTCAACGGAAGTTTTAATTGGATAAATGGTTTAATAGTTCTTTTCCTTTACGGGCTTTTAATTTATGTTCGCTTTTTTCGTTATAAGGAAAATTCAAATATTTTAACGCGATTGCATATAACAAAAAAGAAGGCAGCTTGGTCTAAGTTTAAGGAAAAAATTAAGTATTGGTTTTCTAATTTTCGCAAAGAAATTTTTATCAGTTCAATTAGTTTAATTATTATTTTAATTTCCTCCTTCTTTATAGTTGATATTGCAATTTATCTTTTAAGTTATTGGCAAGTATCACCCTTTATTATTGGATTATTAATATTTTCAATTGGTACTAATTTGCCAGAAATTTCTATCACTATTCGTTCAGCCTACAGAGGAGCTGGTAGCTTATCATTTAATCATTTAGTTGGTTCCGCTATTAACTCAATAGCCGCACTTGGTTTCTTGTCTCTTTTTCATAATTTTTCTGTTGATGTAAACACTTCATTTATCTACTTTTTTATTATTACTTGTTTAGTATTATTAATTGTAACTATATTTTATATAAGCAGAAGAACATTTGATCGTTGGGAGGGAATAGCGCTTTTAGGTATTTATCTATTGTTTATAGTTTTTCAATTTATCTAAATTTTTTACTAAATACAAATAAAGCTTTATAATTTTATAAAGCTTTTTTTATTTAATATTAGCTTATTTTATTTCTATTAATCTTGACAAATTAAAAAAATAGTGATATAATAATTTAATAAAATATAATTGTTCTTTGAAAATAAAATAAAACCTAAATAAAAAAACTGGAGGATATAGCAATGGTAGTAAATCTGATTTTGTTGCTTATTGGTTTGTATGTATTAATTAAATCAGCTGATATATTAGTTGATGGAGCTGGTTCTCTTGCTAAAAAGTGGGGGATGTCGGGCTTATTGATTGGACTAACAGTAATTTCCTTTGGAACTTCTCTTCCTGAAGTGCTGGTAAATGTCTTGGCTTCTTTTAGAGGAAGTTATGATATTGGAATGGGAAACATTGTTGGTTCAAATATTTCCAACACATTGCTAGTTCTTGGAATCACAGTCCTTGTGGCCGGAGTATTAAAAGTTGATAAGTCAATTATCAACAAACTAATTCCGTTCTCAATTCTTTCAGTTATTGTTTTGTTTGTTTTAGCAAATGGAACTTTAATTAATGGAAGTGGAGAACCAGGACTCTTTCGCTCTGGTGGTGTGATCTTACTTTGCTTTTTTTCAATTTTCATTTATTTTACTTTTACTGAAAAAAGCAAAGAGGAGGAAGAAAGTGTTAGGGAAAGAAATTTGTTTGCCTCATGGCTAATGACAATCGGGGGTTTGCTTGGACTATATTTTGGAGCCAAGCTTACTGTCGATAATGCTGAAATTATTGCCAGAATTATGGGCGTTAGCGAAGCTCTAATTGGCATTACTGTTATTGGCCTGGGAACCTCACTTCCAGAACTAGCCGCTTGCCTTGCCGCAGCTTTAAAAAAACAAGCTGGCATGGCAATTGGAAATATTGTTGGAAGTAATATTTTCAATATCCTATGGGTGTTGGGAATTAGCTCACTTATTAAACCAATTCAATATAGTCCTATGCTGGACATAGATATTGCTTTGGTTATAATTAGTTCATTAATACTTTTCCCGCTTATTATTTTTGGTAAAAAAAATTATTTAACCAAAAGTGGGGGGATAGTAATGATAATCCTCTATATAGCTTACATTATTTATGTAGTTATTAGAGGATAAAAACAAAGCAGTAGCTTTAAAACTACTGCTTTTTTCTTTTTATATAATATATTTTTTTACAAGTCTTTTGAAACAAAATAACAATCTTCTAGCTTGTTGTTGTCAGCTAAAAAATAGTTAGTCATTAAACCTTCAATTTTAAATCCATATTTTAAAGCTAATTTTATTGAAGCTCTATTTTTTACAACAATCTCAGCTGTAGCTTTTTTAAAACCCTTCTTTTTTGCATCCTTTAATGTGTATTCTAAAAGTTTAGCACCAATACCTTGACTGAAATGATTTGGATGAACTTTCCAGGTAAATTTTATTTTATGCTTAACTCTAGTTTTGGGCTCAAAAAAATATGAGAAAAAAGCTATAATATTTTCTTCTTTTTCATTTACAGCTACAAAGTGCGAGGCTCCAAGTTTTGGATTTTTGATTTGTTTTTTTAAATCATTAAAAAATTCTTTATCGTATTTATATAAAGCAATATATGGCCAAACTTTTTTTCTGTGCGCTAGTTTAGTCATCTGGTTAATTTGTTTCTCATCGCCAGTTTTAGCCGGGCGAATAGTGATATTGTTCATAAAGATATGATTATAGTTTATTTAAATCTATTTTATCATATTTATTAAGATAAAAAAACAGACCCTAGGATCTGTTTCTTTTTGTGGACCTTAAGGGGCTCGAACCCTTGACCTCCTGCTTGCAAAGCAGGCGCTCTAGCCAACTGAGCTAAAGGCCCATACCTTTAATAAAATATAGGGATATTTTATTTTTGTCAATTATTTAATTAATACCGGCATTCATAAGTGGACTAAGTAGCCAATTAAAGAAAGGAACATATAGTCCAGTTAGAGCTAGAATTCCAAAAAAGATTAAAACCAGGGAAATAAATTTATAACCCAATCTAGTTCCACCTTCAGTGCCCAGGTGTTTATCAAACCAATAAATGCGACCAAAGTTTTTTACTAACCATTCAGTTTTAATCACCATTAAAACTCCAAGTCCGGTAATTAAAAGTCCTAAAATAATGTTCATATTTTTTTATTTTATATAATTTAAAGGATTTTGTTTAGATCCATTAACTATAACTTCAAAGTGAAGGTGGGGTCCAGTTGACCAACCAGTAGAACCCATAGCTGCAATGTGTGCCCCTCTTCCTACACTTTGACCTACAGATACAAATAGTCTAGACATATGAGCGTAGCGAGTTTTTTTACCACCACCGTGATCAATTAAAATATTATTACCATAACCAGTGCTCCAACCAGAGTATTCAACTACTCCAGCTTCTGAAGCATAAATAGGAGTTCCAGTCTTATTGGCAACATCAAGACCCTTGTGACGCCAAGAAAAATATTGAGTAATTCGATGACCTTCAGTTGGCCATACCATTTTACCAGGAGTGCTTGGTGCTGGGCTTGGTGTTGGGCTTGGCGTAGGCGTAGGCGTAGGTGTAGGTGTTGGACTTGGAGTAGTAGTTCGTGTGGGGGTTTTAACTCTGGAAGCACCAGGAATAATTAATTTTTGATTAATTGACAAAGAATCAGCTCTGACATTATTATAATCTGATATTTCTTGAGTGGCAACACTGTATCTCTGAGCTAAATAGCTAAGGTTTTCACCACTTTTTACAGTATGTAAAACACCATCAGTTGGTAGGATTGTTAAAGTATCACCTGGTCTAATTAAACTAAAGGAACTAAGGTTGTTTGCCCATAGGATTGTATTGGTTCTTAGGCCAAATTTTTGAGCAATACTACTTATAGTGTCCCCACTTTGAATTTCATATTCAACAATATCTGTTCTAGTTTTAGCCTCAGTTTCATAGCTTATACCCTCTTCATAGGAAAGATCAATTTGTTGTGGTCTAGTTAACACTAAACTTTCATCTGATTCGCCATTAATTAAAGTTTTAGCAGTTTTTTCTTCCATTCCCAAATAATTCATTGGTCGCTTCATTTGTGAATCAGATAAATAGTTGATAACTTGGCCACTTTGTTTAAAAGAGAATTCATCAGCGGTTTCTACCACTAATTCTTCTTGGCCAAGCATATCAAGATCACTAATTACTGCTTTTGCCATAATACTTTCTCTCATTCTCTCTGGATTAAAACCAGCCTGAGTTCTAGCACCTAGACTGAAAATTAACATACTAACAACTAACAAAATTGCCAAGAAGTGCATGGCTTTTTGGTTGAAGATAAAGCTTAAATTCTTTCCTTTGAATTCGTATTTTTTTAATTTAAAAAACCAATAATATATTTTTACAATTATTTTAAGAAAGAAAAAGCGAAAAATCAGGCTAAAAGGCCTGAATATAGTTTTGATAATTTTAAAAATTGAGTTTTTAACAAGGATTAAAACTTTTAAGATTATCATCAGTGCAGTAAGTAGCCATTTATTAAATTTTGGTTTATTTTTAGTATCTATATATTTGCTAAATTACTGGAATTATAGTAGCAAGTTAGTACTTTCTAGTCAATTAAATAAATGTTTGCTATAATATAATAAATTCTAGAAAATAATAAATAAAAATATGGCAAAAATAGTATTGCTACGCCATGGAGAGAGTTTGTGGAATAAAAAAGGTTTGTTCACTGGATGGACTGATGTTGATTTAAGTGTTTTAGGAAAAAAACAGGCAAAAATAGCCGGAGAAAAGCTTAAAAAAAATGGTTTTGAATTTGATTTAGCTTACGTATCTTATTTAAAAAGAGTTATAAAAACAGCGCATATAAGTTTAGAAGAGTTAGACTCGCTTTATATTCCTATTAAAAAAGATTGGCGCTTAAATGAAAGACATTATGGGAATTTGCAAGGCTTAAACAAAGCAGCAATGGTTAAAAAATTTGGCAAAGAGCAAGTGCTTATTTGGCGAAGAAGTTATGATATGAGACCACCGGAAATAATGAAAAATAATAAGTTTGATCAGAAAAAACATAGAGCTTATGAAGGAATTAATGTCCCCAGAGCAGAAAGTTTAGCAGATGTAGTGATAAGAATTAAGAAATTCTGGCAACAAGAAATTGTTCCTAATTTGAAAAAGGATAAAAAAATAATAATTTTTGGATCAGGTAATAGTCTGCGAGCTTTAGTTAAATATTTAGATAATATACAAGACAAGGAGATTGTAAATTTAAACATACCTCTTGGTATTCCTTTGGTTTATGAGCTTGATAAAAAATTTAAGGCAAAAAAACATTATTATTTAGCTAGTCAAAAAGAGTTAAAAGAAGCAACCGGCAAAACCAAGAAAGTTGGCTCTACTCAATAAAAAATAGAAATAAATAAAAAGACCAAACATATATTTGGTCTTTTTTTAGTTAGAATAAATTAATTATCTCCGGGCACTAAAAGATTAAATTCATTTTTCCTTCCATAAGGTTTTGGACCGTGATTTGTGCAATATTCTTTTAAGCCCTTTTTAAAATAATCAGGTTTTTGCTGCTGTATTAAGCCGACTAAATAATAAGCTAGAGATAGCATAAAGGCAAAGTTTTCATATTTTGAAGTTTCTATTTGCCAGCGATTTTTGCTGTGACCAAAATATGGGTTTTTCCCAAAACTAATCACCATTTCATCTTTGTCTTGGTGAATAAACTTGGCGTGTCTAGCTTGTCCAAAAGAAAAGGCTCGCAAAGATGATTTAGCAGCAAAGAGCTCATCGTCTTTAACTTTTATCATATCAGAAATGGCTCGATATTTATCAGGTAAAATAAAAGTAAAGTATTTAAAATTATCAAAGTTTTTTGGTGTCTTTATTTTCTTTAAATAATTTTTAATTTTTTTAGGATCTTCTTTGAAATAGGCTAAAATCATAGAAAGATAAGTAGAAAAATTGTATGAATAAGGTTCAGTTATTTTTTTAAAAACATAATAATTATCTGCTAGCTTAATAGTGCTAGCATCAGGGTTACAAGTTAAAAGAGTGGTTTTAAGTCCCATGCTTGAAGCAGCTTTTGTTTCCCAGATAGCATCTTTTTCTCCTGAAGCAGAGATAATAATAGCTCTGTCAACAATTTTTTTCTTTATTAGTGGTTTATAGACCTTTAAAACTTCTTTCAAATTACTTTCATCAGCAAAAATGCTTGCTTGATTGTGTAGTAAAATTTTGGCTGTGCTTAAAGCATTAACACTACCAATTGCTAGGGTTAACTGACTTTTTTTAAGTTTTAAATTTTTTGGTGGATTTTGGCTAAGAAAATCTAGAGCTTCAATTACAGTTTGATTTAAATTAGGAATATTTTTTATCATAAATTTATTTTATTATTATATAATTGTATTATAGAAGAGATTGCTTTTTGTTGCAATTTAAATTAAAATGATTATAATTAATCAAATTGAAAAAAGAAAGTAATTTCTTGTATTTTTTGTTTAAAATTATGTCTGGACACTCAAAATGGTCAACAATTAAAAGACAAAAGGCAGTAGTTGATGCTAAGCGTGGCGCTGCTTTTACTAAATTAGCTAATGTAATAACTGTGGCTGCTAAAGAAGGTGGTGATCCGGAAATGAATCCAGCTTTAAAGTCAGCGATTGAACAAGCCAAGGAAGCTAATATGCCTAAAAATAATATTGAAAGGGCGATTAAAAAAGGAACTGGTGAGTTAGCTGGCGCCGAGGTTGAGGAAATATTTTATGAAGGAATTGGTCCTGGTAATTCTCAGTTTGTAGTTAAGTGTTTAACGGATAATAAAAATCGTAGTGTGGCTACTCTGCGACATATATTTACAAAATACGGAGGCTCACTAGCATCGGTAATTTGGAATTTTAATTTATATGGAATAATAAAATTCTCCTTATCAGAGCTAAGTAGAAATAAGATTAATTTAGAGAACCTACAACTAGAGTTAATTGATAAAAATATTGTAGATTTTAAAAAGAGTTCTGAAGGAATTGTTATTTTAACTGTTGTAAAAGATTTATCTGAAATATCTAAATTTTTAAAAAACCAAGGAATTCACTTAGATTCAAGTGAAGTCGGCTATAGTGCCAAAGAAAAGCAAGAAGTTAGTGATACTGAAAAAGAAAAACTTGATAAATTTTTAGCTGAGCTTGAAGATAATGAAGATGTAAATAATTATTATCATAATATTGAAAATATTTTATGAAAAAAATAATTTTAGGTATTGATCCCGGAATAGCTGATACCGGTTATGGGTTAATTGAGGTAAATGGACAAGAGTTAAATTTTTTAGATTGTGGAGTGATAAAAACTAGTTCTAAATTAGAATTAGCTGATAGATTGTTAATTTTATACAATGACTTAAATAGTTTAGTGGATAAATATCACCCTGAGTTAGTGGTAATTGAAGAGCTCTATTTTAACAAAAATACAAAAACAGCTTTAATCGTCGGACAAGCCAGAGGGGTAGTTTTATTGGTTTTTAAACAAAAAAATCTTCCTCTTTTAGGTCTTACACCGCCACAAGTTAAGCAAGCTGTTTGTGCCTATGGTCAAGCACCAAAAAAACAAGTACAAAAAATGGTACAAAAAATATTAAAATTAAAAAAAATTCCCCAGCCTGACGACGCGGCAGATGCCTTAGCTACCGCTATCGGTGCAGCTGGTTTAAACTATGTCAAATAAATTAAAAGTTATTCATATTAGTGCTGAGGTGGCACCCTTTTCTAAAACTGGTGGTTTAGCTGATGTTGCTAGAAGTTTACCAAAAGCTCTTAAAAGACTAGGTCATGATGTTTCAATAATCACCCCACTTTATGGAAAAAAAATTAGCAAAGAAAAATGGAATTTAAAAAGAATCTATAAAGATGTAGAAATATTTTTAAACTCTAAAGAATCTACTAAAGTTAATTTTTGGCAAGGTGAATTAATGGAGGGTTTACCCGTTTATTTTATAGAAAATTTTGAGCATTTTTCTAAAAACAAAAAAATGTATGGTTTTTCCAATGAAAATGCCAGATTTTTAACATTTAACGTAGCAGCATTAAAGCTAATTTCTCTTTTAGGTAGTAAACCAGAAATTATTCATTGCCATGACTGGCAAACCGGATTAATTCCGTATTATCTAAAAACTAATTTTCTTTACTCTAAAAATTTAAAAAAAGTTAAAACTGTTTTTACTATCCATAATTTAATATTTCAATTAGGTCATAATTGGTGGGAAATACCTCTCAATAAACGTGATTATGGTCGTAGTCGCTTACCTCATTTGTCAGATGAAAGAATTGAAGATATTAATTTTGCCAAGCGAGCTATATTGTCGGCTGATGCTATAAACACAGTAAGTGAAAATTATCGTAGTGAAATTATGACTAAACGTTTTGGTCAAGATTTGCATCGAATTCTTAAAAACCGTGAAGATCGACTTTTTGGTATTATTAACGGAATTGATTATAATGCCTATAATCCAGAAAAAGATCTTGGATTAATATATCCATATTCTCATAAAAACCCTAGTCAAATAATGGAAAGTAGGCGGAAAAATAAATTAGTTGTGCAAAAAAAGTTAAATTTGCCTGAGAATGAAAAAATACCGGTTTTGTGTACTACCTCACGATTAACATTTCAAAAAGGCTTTAATTTAATACTGCAAGCTCTTGTATCCCTGCTTAAGCATGATTTGCAAGTTATAATAATGGGTGATGGTAGCAAGGATTATGTAAATCCTTTAAAAAAATTAATGCGAAAATATCCGAAAAAAATTATTTGGTTACCTTTTGATCAAGAAATAGAAACCAGTATTTATGCTGCCTCTGATATATTTGTTTTGCCTTCTAATCATGAGCCTTGTGGTATTAATCAATTAATTGCCATGCGTTATGGTTCAATCCCGGTGGTAAGAGAGGTTGGTGGACTCTATGATACGGTAAAAAACTTTAATCCCGGTAGTGGTAGAGGACTGGGCTTTACTTTTAAAAGTGATGAGTTGTTGGATTTTTATGGAGCACTAATTAGAGCCCTTGAAACTTATCGCTATCCATTTATTTGGGAACAACTGGTTATCAAAGCAATGTTGCAATCAAATAGTTGGGAGATACCTGCCAAGAAATATATTAATCTGTATCGTCATCTTTTAAGAAATTAATTAGAAAATTTTATGTGGTGGATAAACTTTCTACACTTATATCAACCTGCCAATATTGAATCTTATTATATAAATGAAGCTGTAAAGAAAAGCTATCGTCGTCTTTTAACTTTACTAGAAAAAAAGACTGAATTAAAAGTAACTATGAATATTTCTGGTTGCTTGCTAGAGAGATTAAAAGAGGAAAACTATAGTGATCTAATTGAAAGATTTAAAAAGTTAATTGATGAAAAACGAATTGAACTGGTTGGTTCAGCTTCATATCACGCCTTTTTACCAAACTTAGATGAAGAAGAAATAAAGTGGCAGATCATTGAGCAAGAAAAAATATTAAAAGAATTATTTAATTTAACTCGCCTGAAAGGCTTTTTTATTCCAGAGATGGCTTATCATAAAAAAGTAGCTAAAGTGGTATCAAAAATGGGCTATAGCTGGCTTATTCTAGATGAAATTAGCTATCAAGGAGAAGAAAAACTGGATCATCAAAAGATATATGAAGATAAAGACAGTGGTTTAAATATAGTTTTTAGACAAAGAAAACTATCAACCATTTATCCACCCGATGAAATTAAAAAAATACGCCGTCAAAAAGATTTACCACCCGCTATAATTACCGCAGTCGATGCAGAACTCTATGGTCTAAGACATCTTGATCCTAGCGCTGAACTGGAAAGAATTGTTTTTTGGTCAGGCTTAAAAACTGCAACTGTTTCTGAGTTTATTGAAAAAAATAAAAAAAGAGATTTATGTAGTTTACGATCATCGTCATGGGAGTCAACAGAGGAGGAAATTGAAAACAATAACCCTTATGCTCTCTGGGATGACCCAAAAAACACAATTCATCAAAAATTATGGAAATTAGCTGACTTAGCTGTAAGTCTAAAGAAAGAGTATAAAGATGATGAAGGGTTTAATGATTTTAGATGGCATTTAAATCGAGGGTTAGCTAGTTGTTGGTTTTGGTGGGCTAGTGCTTATGATTTTACCTCTAATTATGGTCCATTAGCTTGGAGCCCGGATCAAGTGGAAAAAGGTATTAATGATTTAGTTAGAGCTATTCGCTCTATACATAATATAAATAGTTTAAAAGATAAAATTTTGGCTGAAGATTTAGCTTGCGATATTAGAAAAGAATTATGGAAAAGTCACTGGGAAAAATATTGGTCAAAAGTTTAATGTTTTATGAATAAAATTAATAAATTATTTGATAAAGATTTTGTTAGAAATTTGTTTATAGAAAAAGTTTTACCCCTTTATCCAGAGGCAATAGATATTGGTGAGATAAAAATAAAGCCATATAAAAAAATGATCTGGCAGGAAACTTACCATGTAGTCTTAGATTTTTATGTTGAATTTAAATTACAGGAAAATAAAAGTCGTAAAACTCATATAATTTGCTCAGCCCATAGTAGTGAACCCAGAGATACTGCTTTTTCAGTTTTAGAGTATTTATGGAAAAGACGACTTGGTAAAGGTGTGGTTTTACCTCGACCTCTATTTTATTGCCCAGAATTTCGTGGTTGTTTTTATAGAGCTCTTGATGGTAAAGATTTATTTTACTACATTTTAAAAAGAGATAGAGAAACTATTTATGATTTAACTAAGAAATCTGGCATATTATTTGCTAGATTGCATCGTTTAAATGGTGATAAATATAGATTGCCTAAATTTGAAGAAAGCAACAGCAGAATTGCGACAGTTATACCAGGAATTAAAAAAATTGAAAAAAGAGTAAAACAAGAATACGGTAATGAGATGTATAGAAAAATAAGTGAACCATATTATAAATGTATTAAAAAAGAAGAGGAGTATTTAAATAAAAATCCCCGACTTTGTTTAATTCATGGCGATGCCCATACTGAAAATATTATTAGAGTTAGTAAAAGAAAAATAGGTTTGATAGATTTTACTGATTTTAGTTTATCGGACTTTGCTCGTGATGTTGGAACCTTTCTTCAACAACTAGGCTATGCATTAGAGCTGAAATTTTTATATGAAAAAGATTTTATTAGAGAAATGAAGCAGTTGTTTTTAAATGAATATTTAAAGGAAGCTAATATACAGCTAAATGATAGTATTCAAGAAAGAATTAATAATTACTATAAATGGACAGCTCTTAGAACTACTGCTTATTGGTTAATGAAAGACAATCCTGAACCACATAAGGCGGAAGAAATTTTTCAAACATTAAAAGAAATTGATAAAAATAATAAATTAGCTCAAGACTAAATAAGTTTTTAAAAATCATTATTATTGTTATAATATAATATATGGCAAGAAGAAAAAGAAAAAAATCTGATGAGTATTTAAAACTACCGACTTTTGGCTTAAATTCCAATGCTAAAAAAAGTATTGCAATTGTCATTGTTTTAGTTTTTAGTTTGCTGGCAATTTTGGCATTGTTTGATTTGTCTGGTAAATTTGGGCAGTTTTTATCTCATTGGCTTAGTATGATTTTTGGTTTTGGTAAGTGGGTGGTTCCGTTTCTTTTATTCTTCTGGGCGATACTCCTTATTGTCAAAAAAAATATTTGTTTAAAATTTAGTGATTATTTAGGCGTATTTTTGTTATTTATATCTTATCAAACCTTATTTCACTTCTTTTTTCCCAGAGAAAATCATTTATTAATGGTTAAAGAAGGAGTTGGCGGAGGTTATGTTGGTTATTATTTGAGTCATTTTTTCCTTAATATATTTGGTTTCTGGGGTGGCGTTTTAATACTTATTTCTCTTTTTTTAATATCTTTAGTATTAGTTTTTAATACCTCTCTTAATTCAATTATTGGGAGTGAAAGTTTAATGGGAAGACTTTTTTCTAAGATGTTTAGTTTCAAGAAAAAAGAAAAAAATATTGAAGAAAAAGAAGAAAAGGATGCAAAAAATGTTTTAGATCAAGCTCGTGAAAAAGTTTTAAATTCTTGGCAAGCCAGAGAAATTGGCGATGAACCAAAGGAGGATGATGAAGAAGACAAAGAAGAGGAAATAGAGGAGAAGGAAAAATTTCAAGAACAAATTGTTTGGCCCAAAAAGAAAGTTAAAATTGATTTACCTCTCAATCTTTTAAATAGTAAAGTGGGAAAGGCGATAAGTGGTGACACTAAAACAGATGGAGAGATAATTAGAAAAACTTTAGAAAATTTTGGTATTGATGTAGAGATAGTAGAAAGTAAAGTAGGACCAACGGTAACTCAGTATGCCTTTAAACCAGCAGAGGGTGTAAAGTTATCTAGGATAACAACACTGAGCAACGATTTATCTTTAGCTCTAGCCGCTCATCCTTTAAGAATTGAAGCGCCAATTCCTGGTAAGTCATTGGTGGGAGTCGAAGTACCAAATAAAACAAAGGCAGTAGTTTCGCTAAGAGAGGTTTTAGAAGATGAAGTATTTAAGAAACGTAAAAATAATATGTCAATTGTTTTAGGCAAAGATGTGGCTGGTTACTCTTGGGTTTATGATATAACTAAAATGCCTCATTTGTTGGTGGCGGGAGCCACTAATTCTGGTAAATCAGTTTGCTTAAATACAATTATTATTAGTCTTCTTTATCAAAACAACCCTGAAGATCTTCGCTTTATTATGGTTGATCCCAAAAGAGTGGAATTGCCAGCTTATAATGGAATTCCTCATTTATTAACTCCAGTTATTACTGACGTTTCTAAAACAATTAATGCGCTAAAATGGTGTTTAAATGAAATGGATAGACGCTATGATGTTTTAAATCAAGCCGATCGTAAAAATATTCAAAGCTATAATTTAAATGCTAAAGAAAAAATGCCCTATATTGTTTTTATTGTAGACGAGTTAGCTGATTTTATGATGACCTCTGGAAAAGAAATGGAAGCAGCGGTTATTCGTTTAGCACAAATGTCAAGAGCTGTGGGTATACATTTAATCCTAGCCACTCAAAGGCCTAGTGTAGATGTTATTACTGGATTAATTAAAGCTAATATTCCTGCTAGAATTGCTTTTTCAGTTACATCCCTAGTTGATTCAAAAACAATTTTAGATGTATCAGGGGCGGAAAAATTATTAGGACAAGGAGATATGTTACTTACTACCGCTGAATTGTCTAAAACCAAAAGAATTCAAGGAGCTTTTATAAGCGATCAGGAAATTAAAAATATTATTAATTATATAAAAGAAAAAGGTGGTGATGCAGAATATTTAGAAGGAATAACTGATCGACAAAAAGTTAGTGGAGTAGCTGGAGTTGGTTTAGATGGTACTCATGGAGATGAAGATGAGCTTTTCTCAGAAGCTAGAGAAATTATTATAAAAGCTAACAAAGCTTCCACTTCTCTTTTGCAACGTCGATTATCAATTGGCTATGGAAGAGCGGCTAAAATTTTAGATATGCTAGAACAAGCCGGTGTTGTTGGCCCTTCAAACGGTTCCAAACCACGAGAAATTTTAATTAGCCAAGAAGAGCAAGAAAATTATAATACTCCCAGTGCTACTCCACTGCATAAAAAAGACGAGGCTTCCAGTCCTGATAGTTATTTTTCTAATCAAGACGAAGGTGATGATGGTAGCTTGTCTTTCAATGAAGAAGAAAAAGAAGATGAAGATGAAAAAGAAGATAGCGAGGTGCCAAAATTTCTAAAAGAAGATGATGGGCCAGATGATGAAGTAAAAAATAGCGGAGAAATTGTAAAAGAAACTCGCAAACCAGAAGATGACAACAAAAATCAGGAAGATAAAAAAAATAAAGATGAAGATGAAGATGATAAACCAACCCCAAGAGCTTTTAGTGATGATGATGAAGAAGGGATATTTTTTTCCCGTTAATTTAAAAATTATAATTTATGATTTCATACTTGAAAAGATTAATTCCCGTTAACATATTTAAAAAACTCCAACCAATTTATCATTATATTTTAGCTTGGCTAGCGAATTTAATTTATGCTTTTCCTTCTAAAAAAATAATTGTAATTGGAGTCACGGGAACAGCCGGAAAAACTTCGGTAGTTTATTTAATTGTTCGGGCTCTGGAGGAGGCGGGTTGGCCAGCTGGTTATAGTTCTACTACTCAATTTTCTGATGGACAAAGAGAATGGTTAAATGACAAAAAAATGACAATGCCGGGTAGATTTTTTCTACCCAAACTTTTAAGAAGGATGGTTAAAAATGGTTGTCGTTTTGCAGTAATTGAGACAACTTCTCAGGGTATTGAACAATTTCGTCATCGTTTTATTAATTATGACACAGTGGTAGTAACTGGGCTTTACAGTGAACATATTGAAGCTCATGGAAGTTTTGAAAATTATAAAAAAGCCAAAGGAAAACTCTGTAGCCATTTAAAAAAATATCCACAAAAATATATTAATGAAGGTAGGCAAGTTGTAAAAGCTAAGGGTAAATTAAATAAGTTAGAATTGAACCGAGTAAAAAAGACTTTAATTGTAAATGGTAGTGACAAACATGGCCAATATTTTCTTTCTTTTTTAGCTGATAATAAAATGGCTTTAATAAAAACTGAAGAAGAAAAGAAAGCTTTACTTGAAGAAAATAAAAATTTACAAACTTATAAACAAGATAATGTAAAAACTAGTAATCAAGGAACCAGTTTTTCTTTGGAAGATAATAATTTTGATTTAAAATTGTATGGAGATTTTCAAGCTGATAATGCATCACTGGCAGCTATAACTACTCATTCTTATGGAGCAGATTTCGGTCAAATAAAAGATGGTTTAGAAAAAATTAGTGCTTTAGCGGGAAAAATGGAAAAAATTAATGCTGGTCAAGAATTTTTAACAATAGTAGATTATGCTTTTGAACCGGTTGCTTTAGAAAAGTTATATCAATTAATTTCAGTTTTTAATTATAATCGCATAATCCACGTTTTAGGTTCAGCAGGTGGTGGGAGAGATAAAGCTAGGCGACCAAAATTAGGAAAAATAGCTGGTGCTAAAGCTGATTTGGTTGTAGTTAGCAATGAAGATCCCTATGATGAGGATCCGCAACTAATCATTGATCAAGTAGCTAGTGGAGCTAATTTAGTTGGAAAAAAGGAAGAAGTAGATTTGTTTAAAATTTTAGATAGACGAGAAGCTATTAATTTTGCCTTAAAACAAGCAAAAAAAGATGATCTTGTATTAATTACCGGCAAAGGGGCGGAGCAATTTATATGTTCAACAAAAAGTCAAAAAATAGCTTGGGATGACAGGAAAGTAGCCAGACAAGAGTTGGAGAAAATTTGTGGATAATTTGTGGTTGACAAAAATTAAATAAAGTAATAATATATTAATTACCAAGTGAAATATTGTTATAGAATAAAAAAACGGCAGTTAAATTGTGATTTTAGACCGTTTTTTTATCATTTTTAAAAATTCACTTTATTTTTAAAAAAGTGTCTCTTATTTTTTAAGCAAAATTTTATTTTCACAACTCAATCCTAGTGGCTTGAGATTTTTTTGTTGAAACTTGTCAAAATAATTTATTATTGCTTTATCAAACAATATGCCTAAAACAAAAGTTAATCAAAAAATATCTGAACGTCGTTTTTTTAATGATTTCAAGGAAGCGATTCCCATGCCAGATTTAATAGAAGTACAAAAAGATTCATATTCATGGTTTCTACAGGAGGGGATTAATGAGCTTTTTGAGGAAATCAACCCTATTACTGACTTTATTGGTCGTGATTTAGAACTTTATCTTGATGATTATTTTTTAGATGAACCTAAATTTACTGAACTTGAAAGCAGGCAAAAAAATATTACTTATGAGGCGCCTATTAGGGTAAAAACTAGATTAGTTAATAAAAAGACTAAACAAGAAATTAAACAAGAAGTTTATTTAGGTGATTTCCCTTTAATGACCGATAAAGGCACCTTTATTGTCAATGGAATTGAAAGGGTGGTAATTTCTCAATTAATTAGAAGTGCGGGGGTAATGTTTTCATCTGAATTTAATAAAGGGAAAAAATGTTATGGCGCAAAAGTAATTCCTAATCGGGGAGCTTGGCTTGAAATTGAAACTGATTCCAATAAAGTAATTTGGGTGCGTATTGACAGAAAGCGCAAAGTGGCAGTTACTTCGCTTTTGAGAGCTTTTGGCTATAGTAGTGATGAGGAAATAAAAAAACTATTTACTGATGTAGACTTAGTTGATGAAAATAAAGATGAACCAAGTTTTATTGAAGCTACCTTAGAAAAGGATTTAGCTCAAGATGAGGCTGAAGGTTTACAAGAAGTCTATCGTCGCATTCGACCTGGTGATTTAGCTTCGGAGGAAAATGCCAGGCAACTTATTCATTCCATGTTTTTCCGTTTTGATCGTTATGATTTTGGAAGAGTTGGTCGCTATAAATTAAATCGTCGCTTTGAATTAGATTTAGCCAACAAACCAGAAAATAGAGTTCTGCGACGTGAGGATTTAATTTTAATTTTAAAAGAAATTATTCGTTTAAATATTACCAAAGAACCTGAAGATGATATTGATCATCTTGGCAATCGTCGTATTAGAGCTATTGGTGGTTTAATTCAAAATCGTTTTCGGGTAGGATTGGCTAGAATGGAGAGAATTATTAAAGATAAAATGTCGACTACAGATATTTCTGGCTTGACTCCAAATAAATTAATCAATGCTCGTCCAGTAATTGGAGTGATTAAAGAATTTTTCATGTCCTCTCAGTTATCGCAATTTATGGATCAAACTAATCCACTGGCAGAACTAGAGCATAAAAGAAGATTATCAGCTATGGGTCCTGGTGGTTTAACTAGGGAACGAGCTGGTTTTGAGGTTCGTGATGTTCACACTACTCATTATGGCAGAATTTGTCCGATTGCTACGCCAGAAGGTCCAAATATTGGTTTAGTTGGTCACTTAGCCAGTTATGCCAGAATAAATAGTTATGGTTTTATAGAAACCCCATACCGTAAAGTAATTCATGATAGTCGCTCTAGCCGAATTAGTGATGAAATTGTTTTTCTTGATGCTTTTGAAGAAGAAAAGTATATTACCTCTGACTCTACCATTCCGGTTGATGAGAAAAATCGTTTTTTAGTAGAAAAATATGAGGTGCGTTTACATGGCAATCCAGGAGTCAGTGATGTAAAAAAGATTGATTTTGTGGCAGTTGCTGCTAATCAAATTATCTCAATTGCTACCTCCCTTATTCCTTTTGCAGAGCACAATGATGGTCAAAGATCACTTATGGGCACAAACATGCAACGCCAAGCAGTTCCATTGGTAAAAAATGAAGCGCCAATTGTTGGCACTGGAGTGGAAGGACGAGCGGCAATTGATAGTGGTCATGTGGTTTTAGCTAAAGAGGCTGGTGAGGTAATAGCAGTTGATGGTGAAAGAATTGAAATAAAAAATAGTAAAGGAAAAATACAAAAATATAGTTTAAACAAATTTATTCGTTCCAATTATTCTACTTGTTTAAATCAAAAACCGATAGTCAATGTTGGAGATAAAGTAAAAGCAGGTCAAGTAATATCTGATGGCCCTTCAATTGATAATGGTGAATTATCACTGGGAAAAAATGTTTTTGTGGCTTTTATGATTTGGGAAGGTTTTAACTTTGAAGACGCCATTATTATCTCAGAACGATTAGTTAAAGATGATGTTTATTCCTCTACTCATATTGAAAACTATACTATTGATGTTCGTGACACAAAATTAGGTCCTGAAGTAATTACCAATGATATTCCCAATATTAGTGAAGAAAAATTAAAAAACTTAGATGAAGAGGGAATAATTAGAATTGGAGCAGAAGTTTCCTCCGGTGATATTTTAGTTGGAAAAATTACTCCCAAAGGAGAAACCACTCTTTCCTCTGAAGAAAAATTACTGAGAGCTATTTTTGGTGAAAAGGCTAAAGATGTGCGTGATTCATCTCTTTATTTAGAGCACGGAGAATACGGAAAAGTTGTAGATGTAAAAGTGTTTTCCCGAGAAGAGGGAGATAAATTAGCAGCTGGGGTTTTAAAATCAATTCAAGTTTCAGTCGCTAATTTACGTAAGATTCAAGTAGGTGACAAAATGTCTGGTCGTCATGGTAATAAAGGGGTTATTTCTAAAATAGTTCCAGTGGAAGATATGCCTTATATGGAAGACGGTACACCAATAGATGTTATATTATCACCACTGGGTATTATCTCTCGTATGAACTTGGGTCAATTACTGGAAACTCATTTAGGTTTTGCTGCTGAAAAATTAAATTATAAAGTTGCTACTCCAGCACTAAATGGTTTAAGTGAAGAACAAATTAAAGAAGAGCTGAAAAAAGCCGGTCTTCCTGAAGATGGTAAGGTAAAGTTAATTGATGGAAAAACTGGTGAACCTTTTGATGAAAAAGTAACCGTTGGTTATAAATATGTCTTGAAATTAAACCACATGGTTGAGGATAAAATTCACCAAAGATCTATTGGCCCTTATTCTCTAATCACTCAACAACCTCTTGGTGGTAAAGCTCAATTTGGTGGTCAACGTTTTGGAGAAATGGAAGTTTGGGCGCTTGAAGGTTACGGTGCCGCTCATACGCTTCAAGAAATGTTAACTATTAAATCAGATGATGTACCGGGTCGTAGTAAAGCTTATGAAGCAATTATTAAAGGAGAAGAAATTGAAAAACAAAATGTTCCCGAGTCTTTTAATGTTCTTTTGCGAGAACTAAAAGGCTTAGGTTTAAACGTTGAACTTTTAGGTGATAAGCAAGAAGATGATAAAGACGAAGAAAAAAAAGAGGGTGATAAAAAATCTGAAGAAAAAAAAGATAAATAAAAATAATTTTAATATAATTATATGTTAAACCCTATTAAAACTAGCGATTTTGATGCCATTCGTTTAAAATTAGCCTCACCTGATAATATAAAAGAATGGTCTCATGGTGAAGTCGTTAGACCAGAAACTATCAATTATCGTACACAAAAACCAGAAAAAGATGGTCTGTTTTGTGAAAAAATATTTGGCCCCACTAAAGACTGGGAATGTTCTTGTGGTAAGTATAAAAAAATTAGATATAAAGGAATTGTTTGTGATAAATGTGGAGTTGAAGTTACTCGCAGTGTAGTTAGAAGAGAGAGAATGGGTCATATTGACTTAGAAATTCCTGCAACCCATATTTGGTTTTTAAGGGGAATATCTTCTAAAATTGGTTTACTTCTTAATTTGGGTATTCAATCTCTGGAAAAAGTTATTTATTTTGCTAACTTTATTGTTACCGATGTTGATGAAAATCTTAAAGAAGAAGCTATAGATCAAGTTAAGCAAGAACATAAAAGCAAAAAGAAAAGTATTGAAAGTGATTATAATCAAACTTTAAAAAAATATAAGAAAGAAAAGGAAGAAGCGGTAAAAAACGGCACTAAAAAAGAAGTAGCAGAAACAGAGTTTAATCAAAAATGCCAAAAAGAAAAAGATAAAAAAGAAGATCGACTAAGTGGTTTAGATGAAGATTTTGCTAAAGTTTTCAAAGATTTAAAGGACTTAAAACCAATGCTAGTTTTGTCTGAAGCTCAGTATCAAGATTTAAGTTTAAAATTTGGTCATATTTTTGAAGCTGGTATTGGAGCTGAAGCGATCAGAAAATTACTTTCCCGAATTAATTTAGAGGAAAGTATAAAAAATATTGATGAAAATCTTAAAACCGCGGTTGACTCCAAAAGAGAAAAATTGATTAAAAGATTAAGACTACTAAAAAGTTTTAGCAATAATGATTTGCGACCGGAATGGATGATTTTAAATAATATTCCAGTAATTCCACCAGATTTAAGACCAATGGTAGCTCTTGATGGTGGAAGATTTGCTGCTTCTGACTTAAATGATCTCTATCGCCGAGTAATTAATCGCAATAATCGTTTAAAACAGCTAACTGAGCTTAATGCTCCTGAAGTAATTTGTCGCAATGAGAAACGAATGTTGCAAGAAGCAGTTGATGCCTTAGTAGATAATTCTGCTCGTCACACTAAAACTGTCACGGCTTCAACCGGACAAAAAAGACAACTTAAATCACTGGCTGACTCACTAAAAGGTAAGCAAGGCAGATTTAGACAAAACTTGTTAGGTAAACGGGTAGATTATTCCGGTCGTAGTGTAATTGTGGTAAATCCAAAATTAAACTTAGATCAATGCGGAATTCCAAAAACTATGGCTTTGGAGCTTTTTAAGCCATATATTATTAGTCAACTTATTAAGCAAGAATTTGTTCATAATGTTCGTAGCGCCTCCCGTTTTATTGAAGCTGGCCATGATGAGGTTTGGGATATTTTGGAAGAAATCGTAAAAGAAGCTTACGTTTTACTTAATCGTGCTCCAACTTTGCATCGTTTAGGTATTCAAGCTTTTAAACCAGTTTTAATTGAGGGGAAAGCTATTCAAATTCATCCTTTAGTATGTACGGCTTTTAATGCTGACTTTGATGGTGATCAAATGGCAGTTCATGTGCCATTAACTAAGGAAGCCAATAAGGAAGCGGCAGAATTGATGTTATCATCTAAGAATTTATTAAAACCCGCCACTGGTGAGCCAATTGTAGCTCCCAGTCAAGATATTGTTTGGGGAGCTTATTATATTACTCATGAAAATCAAGATTTAAAAGATAAACCAGACAATGAATTAAAATATTTTTTAAACACCGAAGAAGCTCAATTAGCTTATCAAAATAAAATTATTAATTTACATCAACCAATTTTAGTCTATATTAACAAAGAAAGAGTTAGAACTACTGTTGGGAGAGTGATATTTAATTTAGTGCTACCAGAAAAATTAAGATTTGTTAATCAAGTTATTGGTAAAGGAAAATTAAAAGACTTAATTAGAGATTGTCTGCGTCAATATAATCGTGAAGAAACTGTCAAATTTATTGATGATATGAAAAATAAGAGTTTAGATTTTATCACTAAATCTGGACTTTCTTGGGGCTTTGGTGATTTACCTGAATTATCAGAAAAAGATCGCCTTATTGAAAAAGCCATTCAACAAGTAGAAATGATTCAAACTCAATATGACGAAGGATTATTAACTGACTCAGAGAGATATTCAAAAGTTATTGAAGAGTGGTCAAATACCAAAGATGAAATATCAGAAGTTTGTAAAGAAAGTTTACAAGACAATTTACCTGTTTACTCAATGATTGATTCAGGAGCTCGTGGTTCTTGGGCGCAACCAGTACAAATTTTAGGTATGAAAGGTTTAGTAATTTCTCCCTCTGGGGCAATTATAGAGTTACCTGTAAAAGGTAATTTCAAAAAAGGTTTTGGTGTTTTGGAATACTTTATTTCCACTCATGGTGTGCGTAAAGGTTTATCGGATACAGCGCTAAGAACTGCTAATGCCGGTTATTTAACTAGAAGGTTAGTTGATGTATCTCAGGATGTGATTATTACAGCCGATGATTGTGGTGAAAAAGCAGGGGTAGAAATTAATAAAATTGAAACAGAAAAAGCTGGTGAAGATTTTTATGACAAAATCCAAGGTAGATATTTAGTCAAAGATTTAAAAGATAAAAATAAAAAAATTATTTTAAAGAAAAATGAAGTAATTGACCAAAAAATGATAGAAGAGTTAAAAGAAAAAGAAATTGATTCGGTTTTTGTACGTTCTTCTCTTTCATGTTTACTTCATAAAGGAATTTGTGCTAAATGTTATGGTTGGGATTTATCTTACAATAAACCAGTTAAATTAGGAGCGACTGTTGGAGTGATTGCCGCTCAGTCAATTGGTGAGCCCGGCACTCAGTTAACTATGAGAACTTTCCATAGTGGTGGTGTAGCTGGTCATGATGATATTACACAAGGTCTGCCAAGGGTTGAAGAAATCTTTGAAGCTCGTAGTCCGAAAAAGAAAGCGATAATGGCTGACGTTGATGCCAAGGTAAAAATTGAATTTGCTCAAAAAACCATTAAAGACAGTAAAGGAAAAGATATCTTAGTAGATAATCCACAAGAAAAAATACTTAGTCTATCATACAAAGGGCAAGCTCAGGAAAAATATTATTTTTCTGAAAAAATCAATGAAGTAAAGCTAGCCACCGGAGCAACAGCAAAAGATAAGAAAAAAATTGAGTTAAAAGTATTAGCAAAAGATGGTGATAAAGTTAACAAGGGCAGTGATCTCTTTAAAATTGGTACAGAAGTAGTTAAAGCTAAATCAGCCGGACAAGTTAGTATTAGTGAAAAATTCGTTAGTATCTTAAAAAATGTTACTAAAACAAAAGAATTTTCTATCTACAAGGGCACTATGTTAATGGTCAAAGACGGTCAAGAAGTTAAAAAAGGCGACCAGTTAACTGAGGGTAGTTTAGACTTAAGAGAACTCTATCGCTTAAGAGGACGTTTGGCAACGCAGAAATATATTATTTCAGAAATTCAATATGTATATTCTTCACAAGGTCAACCTTTAAATGATAAGCATGTGGAAATTATTGCTAGACAGCTTTTCTCTCGTTACTTAATTACCGAATCCGGTGATAGTCAGCTCTTACCAGGCGAAACTGTTGAAGAAGAAGTATTAAGTCAAGCTAACTCTTTAATTGAAAAACCAGCTAAGGCCGATAGATTACTTCTTGGTATAACTAAAGCCTCACTTTCAACTGATAGCTTTTTATCTGCGGCCTCCTTTCAAGAAACTTCAAGAGTATTAATTGATGCCGCTGTTAATGGTAAAGTTGATTTCCTAGAAGGCTTAAAAGAAAATGTTATTATTGGTTGTTTAATACCAGCGGGAACTGGCTATAAGGGCAAAAAGAAAAGAAGTGTTTATTAATTTATTATATTATATTTCTTTAAAAAAGTGACTAAAACATAGTCACTTTTTTATTTTTAAAACTTTGTTTTTTTCAATTAAATAAAGTATAATAATCTTATGAAGTTAAAGAAATTGAGAATTTTTTTTCTATTTTTAAGTTTTCTATTTTTACTGCTTTTTGTTTATCTTAAAGTATCACCACTGGGAACCTGGGAGTGTAAATCTAGATTTAATAACTTTAATCATTTATTTTTAGGTCGTGGTTGTTTTTCTCAGCCTTCACCAAATGATCGTTTTTTAGATGAAAGAAATATAAAGATGGTAGGTGATCCCTTGTATTTTTCCTTGTATAGTCCTAGAAATTTTGATGAACTAGAATTAGAGATTAAATTTAAACCCAATTTAGACAAAAATACACCTGTAATTGAGGCTGGTTTGTTGGTAGATAAAGATTTGTGGCATTATCAACTAAAACCCGTATATAATTACTGGCTAGAAGACTATAGTAGTGACTGGCAAGAACTTAGTTTGAAAGACAATGTTGAAGAGCTGTTAAAAGAAAATTGTCAGGAGATTTCTATAAATTATTGTCTAGCTCAGTATAACTTAGATCAAACAGACAGAAATATATTGCCAGAATTTTTTATTGAAAGAGAAGAAAAAAATATAAACCATGATTTAGCGCTAAGAGGTCATCATAGTTTCTATGTTTATATTAAAAATGATCTTGATTTAAAACTGGAAGCTAAAGATTTAAATATTAATCAAGACAGAAGTCCAATAACTGTAGATGTTTACACCAATAATGATTTAATTTACACTGAAAGCTTGGCTGATGATCGACCAGAGAAAGAAGGCAGTGGTGAGGAGTCTGATTATTTTGATTTAGATCTTAGCTTAGCTTCTCTCCCTGAGGGGGTCTATAGGGTTGATTTAAAAGCTAATGATGATATAGTTTTCAATAATTTATCTGTAAGTTCCAGTATTTTATCTTGGCGCCGACGTCTCTGGCTTCATGAAAGCAGTGAGCAAAATATTGATTTAGTTACTGACGCTAAAGCTTTGCAAATAAAAGTTCAAGACCCAATTGCCTATCAAAGCTTAAAATTCTCTGACCAAGATTTAGTTTTAGATGAGCTTTATAGACAATATGAAGCAATACTTGGCCATGAATATAATGATTTAACTTATGATATTTCTCTAAAAAGAGGTGGCCTTTTACTTGAAGGGCCAGGAGTGTTTGCCTTAAATGAAGATGAGTTGTTTAATCCCAATTACTCTCGTCTTGATAGGTTTTATGAAGAAAGAGCAAAGTTTGTTTTAACTGACTATGAAAAAGTTAAACGCTTAGATGATGGCTACTTTTTAGCTAAACTTAAATTTAATTTAGCTGGTGTTTACAGAGAAGATAATAAATATAACTTTATAATCTCAATTCCGGGTTTAAGGGTAAAAGATGAAAGTGATAATTTTGTAGAAATTAAAAATATAAAAGCAAATTTTTCAGGAAAAACATTAATAGAAAAAATAAATGAATTTTAAATTTCTTAAAAAAGAAAAAATAATAACTGAAGTTTGGTATTTTGTTAGTCTTCTTATTCTTATTGTATTTATATTAGAATTACTATTTCCTAGTTTAGTGTTAATATATTTAAATCCTTTATTTTTTCTAGTTTTATGGATAATTTTAAGTGTTTATTTATTTGTTAGAAATTAATTTATGAATTGGCGAAAAATTTTCAAAAATCCAATTGAAAGTATTACTGGTGCTGCTTTTATAATTGCCATTACCTCTCTTACCTCCAGAGTATTGGGAGTTTTAAGAGATAGAATATTGGCTGGTAGTTTTGGAGCTGGAGAAACTTTAGATATTTATTATGCGGCTTTTCGTATTCCTGATTTAGTTTATAATTTATTAGTTTTAGGAGCTCTGTCAGCTGGATTTATTCCTGTATTTATCAGTTTAAAAAAAGAAAAAAAAGAATCAGCTTGGCATTTAGCTAACAATACTTTAAATATACTTTTGGTTTCTTTAATAGTTTTAGCGATTTTGGGAATTATTTTTATTCAACCATTGACTGCTCTTATTACTCCTGGATTTAATGATTTAGCTAGAGAAAAAACGGCTCAGTTAACTATGATAATGTTTTTGTCACCTATAATCTTGGGAATTTCAGCTTTAATAGGAGGAATTTTACAATCATTTAGACGTTTTATTGCCTATTCACTGGCACCAATTTTTTACAATTTAGGAATTATAATTGGCGCTTTGTTTTTTGTAGAGTCACAGGGGGTAGTTGGTTTAGCCTGGGGTGTAGTTTTAGGAGCTTTTCTTCATTTGCTAATTCAAATTCCCGCAGTCTGGTCACTAGGCTGGCGCTTTAAATTTATTTTTGACCTTAAAGATAAAGCCACTAGAAAGCTAGCCAGATTAATGGTGCCAAGAACTATGAGTTTAGGGGTGGTGCAAATTAATTTAGTGGTAATAACAATTATTGCTACCAGACTTGAAAGTGGCTCACTAACAGTTTTTAATTTAGCTAATAATTTACAGTTTTTTCCTATTGGTTTGTTTGGAATTTCTTTTGCTATAGCCGTTTTTCCATTGTTGTCGGAAAAAGTTAATGATCAAAAAATCTATAAGGAAATATTTTCCAATACCATTAGAAAAATTTTGTTTTTTATTGTTCCGGCTACAGTTTTATTAATTACCCTAAGAGCGCAAATTATTCGGGTAATTTTAGGAACTGGAGCTTTTAGCTGGCGAGACACTATTATGACTATGGATACTTTAGGATTTTTTGCTCTATCACTGTTTGCTCAAGCTAGTATTCCACTGCTTATTAGAATGTTTTATGCTCGCCATGACTCTAAAACTCCATTTTATTTAGGTTTAATATCAGTGGCTTTAAATGTGGTTTTAGCCTTTATTTTAGGAGATAGACTGGGAGTAGCCGGACTAGCTTTGGCTTTCTCAATTGCAGCAATTTTTCAATTTTTCCTTTTATGGCTGCGCTTAAATGTAGTAGTGGGAGATCTAAATTTGTCTAAAATTATGTCAGCAGTATTTGTCTATACTTTAGCGGCCCTTTTTTGTGGAATAGTGGTTCAAATTAGTAAATTAGCCATTTGGCCCTTTATTGATATGAGTACTTTTTGGGGGGTCTTTATTCAATTAGCAGTTTGTGCTAGTTTAGGACTGTTAACTTATTTTTCTATCTGCTATTATTTAAAAAACCCAGAAGTTATGGAATTTTTAGAAACTATTAAAAAACGCTTACCGTGGAAAAAGACACAAGCTCTAGATTCAGGGGAGGCGCGTGGATTATAATTATGAAGAAAATTAGAAATTTTTGTATTATTGCCCATATTGATCACGGAAAATCTACTTTAGCTGATCGAATGCTTGAGCAAACTAAGACTGTAGAAGAGCGGAAAATGAAAGAGCAAATTCTAGATGGTATGGAACTAGAAAGAGAAAGAGGAATTACTATAAAATTACAACCAGTTAGCATGAATTTCAAAGAACATCAATTAAACTTAATTGACACCCCTGGTCATGTTGATTTTTCCTATGAAGTTTCTCGCTCCTTAGCGGCAGTTGAAACTGCTATTTTATTAGTTGACGCCAGTCAAGGTATTCAAGCTCAAACTTTAGCCAATCTTTATTTAGCTCTAGAGCAAGACTTGCAAATTATTCCGGTAATTAACAAGATTGATCTACCAGCTGCCAATACTCAAAAGTGTAAAAAAGAATTAATTAAGCTTTTAGGTTGCAGTGAGAGTGATATAATTTTAGCATCTGGTAAAACTGGGCAAGGGGTGAAAGATATAATGGATGCGGTTATTGAAAAAGGTGAAGCGCCAGAAATGGATGAAAATGAAAAAACTCGGGCATTAATTTTTGATTCTAAATATGATGAATATAAAGGTGTAGTAGCCTATATCCGAGTTTTTTCTGGGCAAATAAAAAAGAACGATAGAATTAAAATGTCTTTTACTAAATCAGTTAGTGAAGCTTTGGAAACTGGTATATTTACCCCTTCATACCATAAAACGGAAAGTTTAAATATTGGGGAAATTGGTTATTTAGTAACCGGTTTTAAGGATGTAGCTGACTGTCGAGTGGGTGATACTGTCAGTGTTGGTAAGGAGGAGGTTAAACCCCTTGAAGGCTACAAGGAGGTTAAACCAATGGTTTTTGCTGGTGTTTTTCCACGTGAAGGCAATGATTTGGAGAAACTAAGAGAAGCTATGGATAAATTAAAGTTAAATGATGCAGCTTTAGTTTATGAACCGGAAAGATCAGATGCCTTGGGTTTTGGTTTTCGTTGTGGTTTTTTAGGACTGCTTCATTTGGAAATTTTTCAAGAAAGACTAAAAAGAGAGTATGGACTAGATTTAATTGTTACTATCCCCAGCGTTGCTTATCAGGTTATAAAAAAAGACAATCAAGAAGAAATTATTCGCACCCCTCAGAAATTACCAGAACCAAACCATTTAGAAGCTATATATGAACCATGGGTAAAGCTTGATATTATCACCCCCCAAGACTTTATTGGCAATATCATGTCACTAGCTCAAGAAAAACGAGCAGTTTATAAAAATATTGAGTATATATCCTCAAGTAGTGAAGACAAGCGAGCAATTCTTCATTATGAAATTCCCCTGTCTTCAATTTTAACTGATTTTTACGACAAAATTAAAAGCGTTAGCTCTGGCTTTGCTTCAATTAATTATGAATATCTAGATTATCGCCAAGCTGATGTAGTTAAAATGGATATTTTAGTAGCTGAAGAGGTAGTTGAGTCTTTGGCAACCATCGTTTATCGTGACGAAGCATTTAAAAAAGGTAAAGAAATTGTTAAAATTCTAAAAGAGACTTTACCTAAACAAATGTTTGTTTTAAAACTGCAAGCATCAGTCGGAGGAAAAATTATTGCCTCGGAAAGATTAAGTGCTATGCGAAAAGATGTAACGGCTAAGCTCTATGGTGGAGATGTTACCAGAAAAAGAAAATTACTTGAAAAACAAAAAAAGGGAAAAAAGAAAATGATGCAATCAGGTAGAGGGGGAGTAGATATTCCCGATGAAGCTTTAGTTAAAATATTAAAAAAATAAATATGAAAAGAAAAAAAATTATTAAAGTTATTTGGTTAATAATTTCTATAACTGTTATGGTTTCTATGGTTGCCTGGTCAGTGGGCGTGGCAGTTTTGAATTTTTAAATTATGCTTGAAAAAAATTGGCAGTATTATCCAAGTTTACCAGAAGATCTCAAACAAGCTGATAGTTATATACCTCTTTTAATTCGTCAGCTTTTATATAATCGCAATCTAAAGTCCATTCAAGAAATGGAAGAATTTTTATCTATATCTTTAAAAGACGCTGACTTTGATCCGGTTGGTGATTGGTTTTTTTCTCATAATCCTTTTTTATTCAAAGACATGCAAAAGGCGGTAGAGCTAATTATTGAAAAGATAAAAAATCAAGAAAAAATATTAGTTTATGGTGACTATGATGTTGATGGAGTAACAGCTACGGTTTTAGTTTTAGAAACCCTTAAAATCTTAGGAGCTAGTGTAGATATTTATTTACCCGATAGAGTTAGTGAAGGTTATGGTTTAAATAAAGAGGCAATTGATAAAATAAGTGAAGATGGAACTAAATTAATAATCACTGTTGACAATGGTATTCGCAATTTCAGAGAAGTTGATTATGCTAAATCATTGGGTTTAGATATTATTGTCACCGATCACCATGTTTTACCAGAAAATGAAGAAGAAATACCCAAGTGCCTTGTAATTGATAGTGCTGATCCAAATAGTGGTTATCCTTTTTCACTTTTAGCGGGAGTTGGAGTAGCTTTTAAGTTAGTTTCGGCTCTAATATATAAGTCAAAATTAGATAGGGAAAACAGAAAACAAATATTAGAAAAAAATCTTGATTTAGTTGCTCTGGGCACAATCGCTGACTTAGTACCCCTAGTTGGTGAAAATAGATTATTGGTTGAAAAGGGCTTAAAGGTTTTAAATAAAAATAAGCGTCAAGGTTTAAACGCCTTAATTAAAATAATTAGCCGCAGTGACAAAGATTTAAAAGCCTGGAATGTGGCTTGGCAACTTGCCCCTAGACTTAACGCTGCTTCTCGTATTGGTCATGCCAATAGCGCCTTTTCTCTTCTTAGCTCAGAAGATATTTTTGAGCTTAAAGAATTAGCCAGCGAGTTAAATAAAAGAAATATAGAAAGACAAGAAATTACTAAAAATATAATGGCACAAGTAGAAGCTAGTATTGATCCTGAAAATTTAGAACCAGTAATTATCGGCACTGCTAGTGAAGAAGAATTTTGGAATGAAGGTGTAATTGGTTTGGTAGCTGGTAAAATAACTGATAAATATCACCGCCCCTCTCTTATAATCTCTAGAATTGTTGAAGAAGCTAAATATGATGAAAAAGAAAAAACCATGAAGGCAGTTAAAACTAGCTTTAAAGGCTCAGGTCGCTCAATTGAAGGTTTTAATTTAATTGAAGCCGTTGAAAAAGGAGCAGAGTTTTTAGATAAATATGGGGGTCATCCAATGGCTTGTGGCTTTTCAATAAAAGATGAAGAAAATTATAAAAAATTTGTTGAAGTTATAAAACAAGAAACTAGAAAAATTGATCCCAAAAACTTGATTCCTAAGTTAAAAATTGATGCCCTGATTTCGTTTTCAGAAATTAGCAATGATTTAGTATTAGAAATTGAAAAACTAGCTCCTTTTGGACAAAATAATTGGCAACCAAAATTAGCTTCTCAGAAAACATTATTAGAAGATGTTTCCTATGTAGGCAGTGATGGTCAACATGTTAAATTACGTTTTTCTCAAGATAAGTTTTCTGTTCCTGCTATATTTTTTAACGGTCAAGCGCTTTGTGAGAATTTAGAGATTGGTAAAGAATATGACCTAGTTTTTTACCTAGACATCAATGAATACAACGGCAAAAGAGAAGTACAACTTAAAATAATTGATATAAAAAAATCACAATAATTATATGCAAGCAACAATTTATAGCGATGGTGGCGCCAGAGGAAACCCCGGTCCAGCTGGTATTGGGGCAGTTATCTATGATAACAATAAAAAAGAAATTGCCACCATATCACGATTTCTTGGAAATGCTACCAATAATCAAGCTGAATATGAAGCTTTAATCGCCGCTTTAAAAAAAGCCAAGGATTTAAATATTAATGAGTTGAAAGTTTATCTTGATAGTGAATTAATTGTAAAGCAAATTAATCGAGAATATAAAGTAAAAGATAAAGATTTAGCTAAGCTTTTTATGCAAGTTCATAACTTAAGTATTAACTTTGAAAATATTAGTTTCTTTCATGTAAGAAGAGAGTTTAACAAAAGAGCTGATCAACTAGCTAATCAGGCGATGGATAAACAATAGAAATTTATTAAATAAAAAAACACGCCAGCTATAACTGGCGTGTTTTTATAATTCATTTATTATTTTAACTTATATTTTTTGATATTTTCCTTAGCAATTTCCTGAATTTTTTCTTTGTCTTTTTGTTTTAAGTGATTAAATCTTTTTTGAACACTTAAGTATTTATCAATTGATTTGATTTTAAATTTAGAGTTAATACTAGACTTAGTTAATTTTCCATCAACATATTCAAGTAGAGGGTATAGTCCAGTTTCAACTGCAAGTTTGCCCACATAGGCAGCTTGATCGCTTTGTAGTTTCCAACCAGGAATACAAGGTGTAAGTATTTGAATATAACTTGAGCCTTTAGTCTTTATGGCTTTTTTTACCTTATTTTCAATATCTTCAGGAAAACCAGATATTGATTGAGCTACATATTTTAAACCATGAGCTAAAGCAATTCCTATCATATCCTTTTTATGATTACTTGAACCAATACTTTTTTCTCCAGCTGGAGTAGTAGTAGTACTAGCACCATATGAAGTTGAACCAGAAGCTTGAATTCCAGTATTAGAATAGGCTTCAGTGTCATAGCAAACATATAAAACATTATCGTCTCTTTCCCACATACCGCTAATTTGTCCCATTCCGATGTCATAGGTTCCACCATCTCCAGCTTGAACTACTACTTTGGTTTTACTGTTACCTTGGTTTTTTAAACTCGCCTTCACTCCACTAGCAATAGACGAAGCATTGGCAAAGAGTGAGTGAAGCCAAGGAAGACTCCAGGCACTTTCAGGAAATTTTGTAGTGGTTACTTCCAGACAACCGGTAGCATTAACAATGATAGTATCATCGCTTAAGGCCCGCATAACTGACTGAACGGCTGACAATTGTCCACAACCAGCGCAAGCGCTGTGGCCGGGTGAAAGTTTATTTTTATTATTTATTTTATTCATTTTTGTTATTTATTAATGTTAAAATATTAATCTTCAATTTTTTCACAGAATGCGTTTGTATATTGATCATTCCATTTACATTTTGCATTATCTATAAAACTAGCTGTTGTTCCTGTTTTTATATAGTCATCACAATCTTTTTTGTTCATGCCTGTAGGTGAGTGACAGTTAATAAAATTACCATTAGTCGAATTTCTTGTAATACAACATCCAAATGCTTCTTTACAAATCCATTTATTGGTATCTTCATTTAATTGACAAGTCTCGGTGTCCCAATTACAAAGTTTTCCAACAACCTCTCGTTTTTCAGTATTATAAATTGTTCCATTATCTCTTTGTTCAAGATTTATTGTAACTTTTTCAGTCCCTCCGAGTTGTTTATCACAATAATAAATTGTTTGTAGTTCAGCAATATTATCAATATCAAGAATATTAAAATCCACCAACTCAGGATTAACTAAATTTAAAATAGTGTAAGAGCCAAAAAGTAAGACTAGGCCAATAATACTTCCTGATATCATATTTTTAGCTTGTCCAATTTTGTCTTGACTACCACCGGATGTAAGCCAAATTACCCCAGCCGCCATTAAAACTACCGTGGCTAAAATAGCTCCAATACTAATTCCATAATCGTATATAGCTTTAACATACTTGGCAATATTTTCTGTAGTGCTATCTCCAAAAGTTACTTTTTCTTCAAAACCTGGAATATCTATATTTGGTTTAAATTCAATTTCTCTTACTTCTGCATTAGCTATAGAATATATGGAAACAATAAAAAGGCATAAAAAGCTAATTATGGCTATTTTTTTAAACTTTTTCATATTTTTTAAATTAAAGAAAATTAACTAGTTTTTTTGTATCGTTTCTAGTTATCTTAGTTATTATCTCTTCACTAACATCTTTTCCGCCTAAACCGACAATGTAGTTTGTAATTTCTGGTTTTTCTTTTTTAAAACTTGAAGCAATATCTAAAAATAAAGGACCACCTTGACTACCAGGCGCAATTGATTTTTCCAATATAAATACTTGTTCTTTGTTTTTAAGTATTTCCTGTATTTCCTCAAAAGGAAACGGTCGATATGTTTTTATTTTAATTAAAGCAGTGTTTTTTTCTTGTTTTAAAACTTCTTCAATAGTTGAGCACATTGATCCCATAGCAATAATTATTTTTTTAGCATTTTTAGAGCCAATGTATTCTAAAAGACCGGTGTTTAGTTTAGAAAGCGGTGAAGAGTTAGTTTTAAATATTTTCTGCCAAGTGTTAAAGGCTGAGTTAATGGTTTTTTTGGCATAATCTAGATCTCGGTGAATAGTTTTTCTCTCTATCCAGTATTTGTCAGGAGTAAAAAAGGCGCCAATAGTAATTGGATTTTTAGAGTTTAAATAAGTTCCAAGAGCAGGGCTATATTTAGGCAGAAATTTCTTGATATCGGTTTTTTTAGGAATTATTACTGAGTCGTAGGAATGAGTGATAATAAAGCCGTCAACATTTACCATTACTGGCAATCTTAGGGTTTCAGCAACCTTGAAAGCTAAAACATGTTGATTAGCGGCTTCTTGATGATCGCTAGCAAATAGCATAATCCAGCCAGCATCACGAATTGCCATAGCGTCACTGTGGTCGTTCCAAATATTAATTGGCGCACCAATAGCTCGGTTAGCAATGGTCATAACTACTGGTAGGCGCAGTCCAGAGATATTATATAAAACTTCGGTCATAAGTAGCAGTCCTTGAGAGCTGGTGGCGCTATAGGCGCGAACACCGGCAGCGCTAGCACCAAGAATGATAGAAGCAGCTGCAAATTCACTTTCTGCTAATAAGTACTCATATTTGGATTTTCCATCGGCTTTAAACTTGGCCAACTCTTCTACAATATGGGTTTGGGGGGTTATAGGGTAAGCAGAAACTACATTTGGTTCAAGGTTGTTTACGGTTTTAGCAATTGCCATTGAACCTTCAAGTAATTCTTCTTTTTTATTGTTTTTTAAGATTTTTTCTTTTTTCATTTTTTTATTTATAATCTTTTTTCATTTTTATAGCTTTTACTGGACATTCTTTAGCGCATAAACCACAACCTTTACAATAATTATAATCAATTACTGGCTTTAGTTGTTTATTTATTTTTTTCATTTCTATACAAGGTTCAGGACAAAGCTTAGCACAAAGTGAGCAGCCGACACATTTATTGAAATCAACTTCGGGGCGATTAGTTCGCCAATTACCAGTTTTATTAACCAAAGAGCCTTTCGGACCGCAGTATGGTCGCGGAGTTTTTAGGCTAGTTTTTTTATGTTTATTGTTTTTTTTCATAATTGTATGCAAGTTTAATTGCTTGGCAATTTTCATTAATTATTTTTTGACTTTTTTCACTAAATTTTTCCTTAACCGCTTTATTTAAAGAAGCCAGAGATATTAATTTAGTATGTCGTGCAAAAATACCTAAAGTTACTGTATTTACAAGATTTTTTCCGATTACCTCCAAGGCGATTTTAGTAGCTGGAGTGGAAAAAATATTTTCTTCTTTTATTTTAGATTTAATGATTTTTTCAATTTCTTGACCGCTTTTTTCAGAATTAATTATTAATTGAGTATCTTTATTGCTCCCACTTAATGTATCATCTTCGCCAAGAAGAGTTGGATCTTGAACGATAATGATGTCGGGATGATAAATTTGTTCCTTGGAAAGAATTTTTTCTTTATCTAGACGGACATAAGATTGAATGGGAGCACCGGTTCTCTCAACTCCAAAAACCGGAAAAGCAAAAGCTTTTATACCATCATTAAAGGCCGCTAAAGCAATTAGCTCAGCAGCAGTTACAACACCTTGTCCGCCACGTCCGTGGATTCTTATTTTTATCATATTAATTTAATTCTCTTATTAATGTATCAATTAGTAGTATAAACTGATCTTGGCTAACATGACCTTCTATTGGATGACTATTTACAAACCAAGTAGGAGAGCCTTTTAGATTTAAATATTCAACGTCTTGAAAGTCATTGGCTACAATACTAATGTATCGCTGTTCACTTAAACATTCAGCAAAAAGAGTGGAATCTAAGTTTAGCTCTTTGCTAAGTGAGCTTAGTTCAATATATAAATCTTCATCTTGTAAATTCTTGAAGCGTTCTTGTTGATTAAATAGTTGTTGATAATATTGCCAAAAAGAATTTTGTTCATTAGCGCAGTAAGCGCCAGAGGACAAGTCAACTGAATTTTCTTGTGTGGGAAAATCACGGTGAATAAATTTAATTTTATCTTCATAATTTTCTTTTAAATTTAAAACAATTGGAGCACTTTGAGCACAAATTGGACAGGCAAAGTCAGTAAATTTTACTACAGTTATTGTAGCATCTTCTGGACCAAAGCTAATGTTGTTAATATCGCCTTCAATTGCTTGCTCATATCTAACAAATTCACGTTTAGTTTGTTCAACTAATTGCTGCTCATTATATTCTTTAGCAGTTCTGACAATATAAATTGAGGCAGCGATAATAAAGGAAATTACCATAACAATTATAACTAAAGAAAAAATACCCCAAGGTTTTAGATACCAAGGTTTGATTTTTTTTCTTTGACGCGCTTTCATTTGCGCATATTTCATTCTATATTCAAGAGCCATATATTTATTTTAAACATTGAAAAATATAATATTTTTAAGTATACTAATATTATATCATATATAAACAATTCTTAAAATAATTTTATTATGAAGCTTCTAACTTGGAACATAAATGGTCTTCGAGCCGTACTTAAAAAAGGTTTACTTGATTTTTTAAAAAAACAAAAACCAGATGTTTTAGGTTTACAAGAAATTAAAATATCCAAAGAAGCTAGAGAGAAAATAGATCTTTCTTTTGCTGGTTATACTGCCTATTGGAATAGTGCCCTTCGTCCAGGATACAGTGGTACGCTTTTTTTAGTTAAAGATAGTTTAAGCAAGAAAATAAAATATGTGGAAGGTTTAGGAGAAGCTGAATTTGACAGAGAAGGTCGAGTGCAAACCTTAGAATTTCCTAAATTTTATTTACTAAATATCTATTTTCCCAACGCTAACGCTGAACTTTCTAGACTTAAATATAAAATGAAATTTAATCAATCCTTGCTTGTTTATATAAAAAAACTGGAAGAAAAAAAACCAGTGATTGTAAGTGGTGATTTCAATGTTGCTCATAGAGAAATTGATTTAGCCCGACCAAAAGCAAATGAACAATCAGCTGGTTTTACTAAAGAAGAAAGATCTTGGCTTGATAAGTTAGAAAAAGAAAATTTTATAGACTCTTTTCGTTTTTTTCATCCTAAAAAAATTCAATATTCTTGGTGGAGTTTTAGAGCTCTAGCCAGACAGAGAAATGTTGGTTGGCGGATTGATTATTTTTGGCTCTCAAAAAAGTTTAGTAAAAATTTAGAAAAAGCCTATATTTTAGATAAGGTTTTAGGTTCTGATCATGCGCCAGTCGGTCTTGAGTTAAAAGAAAATATAAAATAAATATATGTCATATAAACATTTAAAAATTGAAAAAAAATGGCAAAAAAATTGGCAAGATAGCAATTTATATTTAAGCCAAAAAGATAAAAAAAAGGAAAAGTATTATATTCTAGACATGTTTCCATATCCATCTGGAGATGGTCTTCATGTCGGTCATCCCAAAGGTTATATTGCTTCCGATATTATTTCACGCCTTAAAATGATGCAAGGCTACAGTGTACTTCATCCAATGGGTTTTGATGCCTTTGGTTTGCCGGCTGAAAATTATGCTATTAAAAATAAGGTAAATCCTAAAACTTCCACAGAAAAAAATATTAAAGTTTATAAAAAACAATTAGAAATTTTAGGTTTTAGCTATGATTGGTCAAGAGAGATAAGAACCACTGACCCTGATTATTACAAATGGACTCAATGGATCTTTTTGCAAATGTATAAAAAAGGCTTAGCCTATCAGTCAAATGAGCCAATTAATTGGTGTCCTGATTGTAAAACTGGTCTAGCCAATGAAGATTTAGAAGATGGTCGTTGTGAAAGATGTAATTCTTTAGTTGAGAAAAAATCTATACGTCAGTGGGTTTTAAAAATTACAGACTATGCGGAAAGATTGCTAAAAGACTTAGATAAATTAAATCAGTGGGAAGAAGCAATTTTAGAAATGCAAAGAAATTGGATTGGTCGCAGTCATGGAGTGGTGATAAATTTTAAAATAAAAGAGGACAGTGAAAGTGTAGATGTATTTACCACCCGCTTAGACACTATCTATGGTTGCAGCTATTTAGTACTTTCCCCCGAGCATCCATTAATTGAGAAATTATCAGCTAAAATAGATAATTGGTCAGAGACAGAAGAATATATTAAAAGCTGTCAGCAAAAAAGTGATTTAGAAAGAACTAAAAACAATAATGAAAAAACCGGAGTTAAGCTAACAGGCTTGTCAGCCATTAATCCTTTTTCTAAAGAAGAAATCCCCATATTTATTGCTGACTACGTTCTATCTTCCTATGGCACAGGTGCGGTCATGGCAGTGCCAGCTCATGATGAAAGGGATTTTCAGTTTGCGCAAAAATATAATTTAGCTATTAAATATGTAGTTAGACCAGATGAAAAAAACTATGATGACTCTTTAGTTTATACTGGCGAAGGCTATCTAAAAGATTCAGGAAAATATTCTAAGCTCCATTCTAAAGAGGCTAGAGAAAAAATGCTCGCCTTTTTAAAGCAAAAAAAACTAGGGAAAGAAAAAGTAAACTACAAATTAAATGATTGGGTATTTTCTCGCCAAAGATACTGGGGAGAGCCAATTCCAATTATTCATTGTAAAAGTTGTGGCGTGGTGCCAGTACCGGAAAAAGATTTGCCAGTAAAATTACCTATTGTAAAAAATTATCAACCAACAGGTACTGGTCAGTCACCATTGGAAAAAATTGATAGTTGGGTAAATGTATCTTGTCCTAAATGTCAAAAACCAGCTAAACGTGAAACCAATACTATGCCTCAATGGGCTGGTTCTTGTTGGTATTATTTGCGCTACATGGATTCTAAAAATGATAAAGAGTTAGTTAGCAAGGAAAAAGAAAAATATTGGTCTCCAGTTGATTTCTATATTGGTGGCGCTGAACATGCTACAAGACATTTAATTTATGCCAGGTTTTGGCATAAGTTTCTCTATGATATAGGTGTAGTAAGTGAGCTAGAGCCTTTTAAAAAATTTCGCTCAGTTGGTTTGATAATGGGAGAAGATGGTAGAAAGATGAGCAAAAGATGGGGGAATGTAGTTAATCCAGATGATATGGTTAAAAAATATGGAGCCGATAGTTTGCGAGTCTATGCTATGTTTATGGGTCCTTTTGAACAAGTTAATACTTGGAATAGTCGCAGTTTAAATGGTGCCTATAAATTTTTAGAAAAAATCTTTAATATCTACACAAACTACAATAACAAAAAAGAAAAATTAGATATTAAAGTTCAAAAACAATTGCATAAAACTATTAAAAAAATAGAAAATGACATTGTTGATCTAAAATTCAATACAGCTGTTTCTTCACTGATGATTTTAACTAATCTTTTAAATGATTATTTAAAAAAACATGATTGTTGGCCAATTAATAAAGATGAAAGAAAAGCTTTTTTACAAATCCTAGCGCCTTTTGCTCCTCATATTAGTGAAGAGTTGTGGCAAGGTCTTGGTCAAAAAAAATCTATCTTCCGCTCAACTTGGCCAAAATATAAAAAAGAGCTTTTAAGTGATCAGGAAGTTGAAATTGGTGTGCAAGTAAATGGAAAACTAAGAGCAAGAATTTTAGTTAACAGCACAGACAAAGAAAAAGATGTTTGGGAGAAAATAAATCAAAATGAGACATTAAAGAAATGGCTAGAAGGCAAAGAGGTAGTTAAGAAAATTTATGTGCCTCAAAAGATATTTAATATAGTAGTTAAATAAATGTCACTTTTAAAAAAAACCAAAGATATTTGTCGATTATATAATATCTACCCACAAAAAACCAAAGGTCAAAACTTTTTAATTAATGAAAATGTTTATCAAGATATTATCAATTTTTCTAAAATAGAAGATTGTCAGGTTTTAGAAGTTGGGCCAGGACTGGGTTTTCTTTCATTTTATTTAAGTGGCAAAGCTAAAAAAGTGGTAGCAGTTGAAATGGATGATAATTTGGCAAAATATTTACAAACTGCCAAGTTAACTAAAGATGAAAAGAATTTAGAAATAGTTAATCAAGATATATTAAAATTTAATGTTTTTGATTATTTTTCTCCAGAGAAAAGCTATAAAGTTGTAGCTAATCTGCCCTACAATATTACTTCAATTTTTCTTAGAACTTATCTAAGCCACCCTTTTCCTCCCCAGTCTCTATTTTTAATGCTACAAAAAGAAGTAGCTGAGAGAATAATCGCTCAACCACCCAATATGAGTCTTTTAGCTTTTTCAGTCCAGTATTTTGCTCAAGCTAAGATTATTAAAACAATTAAAGCTGATAATTTTTGGCCTCAACCTGAAGTTGATAGCGCCTTAATTAGCATTGAATATAAAACTAAACGACTTAAAAACGGATTAGTTGATAAAGAAAGATTAGAAGAAGATAAAAAAATATTTAAACTTGTAAAAATTGGTTTTAGTGCTAAACGAAAAATGCTTAAAAATAATTTATCAGCAGGCTTAAATATAAAAGAAGATATAATTCGTAATTATTTAATAAAATCTAATTTAAAAGAAGATTGTCGTGCACAAAACTTGTCTGTTAATGATTGGAAAAATTTAAACTCAATTATATTTGGCTTGAATTAATTTTTTATGCTATAATAATTATAGTTTATAAATAAAAAAATGAGTGAAAAATTTTCAATAAAAAAAATGCCTAAACCACAGCGTTATGGTTTTTATTTCTTATCCTTTCTAGCTTTAGGGATTATTGTTTTATGGACTTGGCAATTTAATTATCGTTTAAGTTCTTCTTTAATACCAGAAAGAGAAGGTGGTGAAGTAGAAGTTTCTGATCAAGAAATGTTTAGTGAATTTCAAGATTTTGATTCTCATGTAGAAGAAAATGAAGAGTCAATTTTTGCTACCCCGGAAGAAGAAGATGAAAAATTATTTAACCCTGATGAAGTCCCAGAAGAAACCGTTGATATTCCCTTTGAAGAGCCAATGGCAGGTGATGAACTTGAAGTCGATGCTTCCGAACATGAAGATATTTTAATGGAAGCTTTAAGTGGTGAAGCTAACCCTGACGCTCTTCGTGAACTACTTTTGAGCAGTGGCATGGAAGCATCAATGGTTGAGGGTTTAAGTGATGAAGAATTAATGGATGTTTATGATGAAGTTTTAGGAGGACAATCATTTTAATAATTTTTATAGCTTTTTATGTATAAAGCAAAATTTAAAAAATTTACTTTCCTAATATTAATATTTGTAATTTCTTTTTCTTTTACCTTCCTGCCACCTAAGCCAGTTAAAGCTCAATTTGCGGTTGTTGATGCAGTGGGCGCTGCTTGGGATGGAATAAAATATGCTGCCTCTGAAGCTAGAGAGCTTGCTGGTAGAGCATGGGATAAAGGAGGAGCTTTAGCTTTTCAACAAACCTTACGGAAAGCTTTAAATAAAGTAGCGATTGATTCTGCTACTTGGATTGCTTCTGGCGACAAAGGGCAGAAGCCTTTATTTATTACTGAAGGCACCGGAGAATATTTTGCCAACATTGCCGATGAAGCCGCTGGTGATTTCGTTGAAGGTTTTGTTAATAATTGGGCGCAAACTCGAGTTGATGATTATGATGATCAAGTTGCTGGTATGGAAGATTGTAGTTCACAATTACAAGTTTGTGAGATGTCTTGTAGTGCGGGAATGGATACAACAGGAATGCCGGGGGAAATAGATGAATGTATTAATGAATGCATGCAACAATATAATCAATGTATTGGCAGTGTAGAAAAACAAGCTAGTAGTACTGCTCGGCCTGTAGCAGTTTGTCAGCCTTCTTCAATAGACGCTAAATTAAGAATTAGTATGGGACTGGTTCAGCATACCAGACCAAGGCAACCAACCTGTACGGCCTCAGAATTAGTTAGAAATTGGTCAGAAGAGATAGAGCGACTTGATCCAAGTACTTGGGATGATAGAGATTATCTAAATCGCGTCAGTGGTATTTTTAATCCTAGACAAAGTGATATTGGCATTGCTTTAACCATGCAAAGTGATTTAGGGCAAGCACAAAGAGATGCAACAGCGACAGCTGATCGTGATTGGATAGAATCAGGTCGTTGGTTAGATGTTGTGGGTATATCTGGAAGCACTGAGAGTTTACCTGGACAAGCAGAAATGGAAGCAGAAATAGGGGCAACAAGTAGAATGGAAAATTTAGGTAAGTATACTGGTGATGCTTTTGTTGATGCGGCTAACATTTTTATCAATACTTTAGCTATGCAATATTATAATCGTTTGATGCAAGGTTTTGGAAAAACAGTTGATGAAGCTCAAGAAGAAGTAGATTTAGCTGATGCTGATCGAGATCCAAGTGTTCAATATAGTAATGTTAAAGTTGAAGAAAAAATTTCTCAAATTTTAGAACCGGCTTTTTCTCAGCAAGCAGACTATAATATAACTTCAGATTTATCAATTTGTCCTGATCCTGAAAATCCCGGTCCAACGGATTGTGTTATTGACACTAATTTTTCTCAAGCTATAAACGAAAAAAAGACTGTAATTGAAGCGATTAATGATGGTTCTCTACGTTCAAATTGGAATTTAACTTCTGATAATAATAAAGGAAGAGATAATGCTTATACTTTACGAAATATTTCTGTATTACGTAAACATCGAATATTACCTGTTGGTTGGGAGATTGCAGCTGAAATGAGTGAAGATAGAGATGCTACTTTAATGGATCTTGTTTCTTGTTTTGATCCTGAAGATGAATATCAAGAATTTTCTTCTGCTTTTGATAGAAGAGATGCTTCATGGTGTCAAGGCTTAGTTGATCCACACTGGGTTTTAAAAGCTCCACTTAGTTTTTGTCAAAAACAAGGAGTAGGTGGACAAATTTTAGATGAACAAGTTTTAGATGGTCAAAGTGGTATTCCTAATATGCCAGATACTCCAAGTCGTTTAAGTGTCACCAGAGCTGATGATTATTGTGCTGATGAGATGACTTGTATAAAAGAAGATCCTAGTTCTGGAGGTTGTTTAGCTTATGGTTATTGCAATGAGGAAAAAAGGATTTGGTCTTTTGAACATGCTTCTTGTGAGCCGGAGTATAATACTTGTACTGCCTTTACTGACTCCTCAGGAGATAAAGTTGCCTATTTAGAAAATACTCTAGATTACAGTATTTGTAGTGAAGAAAATGCCGGTTGTTTGGAGTATTATTTACGTGGCGCTTATGATACTAGCAACAATCAAATTGATTGGAATACTAGTCCAAGCAGTTATTTTAATAATGATTTAGCAAGTTGCTCACAAGAAAATGAAGGTTGCTCAGAACTCATGAGAGTTAAGTCGGGCTGGGGTAGCAACCTTATTATGGGAGCTGATTTTCAATATGATGAAATTGGAGATAGTGTGGAAAATGGAAAAATAAATGATTATTGGCCAATAATAGGGGGAGAAGCGGAAATAGTTGATGGGCAAGATTTTGGACTTTCTGGAGCTAAAGTAATGAAAATTGAAGGTGATGGACTTTATTCAAGTGCCCAAAATTCCTTGTTACCAGAAAATTTCTTTATCACTCCTGGTTATTCATATACCTTTAGTGCTGATGTCTATGTTGAATCTGGCAGTGCCACTTTAAAAATTGGAGAAGAGGGTAATAATTCAGAAACTAGTGGAGCCGGTAGCTGGCAAAGACTTTATCAAACCTATCATCTAGATCCAGAATTTCCTCAAGTTAATGAGTTGGAATTTAGGATAGACGTTTCAGGTGTTGCTTACATTAAAAATCCAAAATTAGAAATTTCTTCTTGGGAGAATGATTATTCACCATATGGAAGTTATAAAATATATCAAAAATTAATTCCTCAATATTTAGAAAATGTTTGTTATGAAGATAACAGTAGCGCTACGCCAGATTATCGCTTAAGAGATGATGCGCCATCTGTTTGTTATGATTTTGCCAGACAATGTAATCAAGATGAAGTGGGCTGTATTATGTTAACTAGTGAAAAAAATAATATTTCAGTTCCAGCTCAACCAGCTACAAGTGATTATTGTCCAAGAGAGTGTGAGGCCTATGATGTCTATGTTGCTCAAGCTAGTCATTTTTATAATTCTCATTCAGAAAACTTAATACCTTATAATAGTCAAGTATGTTCTGCTGATGCTTCTGGTTGCACAGAGTTTACTAACTTAGATGATATACCTTCAGGTGGAGAAAGAAAAGAACATTATACTCACTTAAAGCATTGCATAAAACCAGATGATTCACTTTGTACTAATTTCTATACCTGGCAAGGTGATGATGAAGATGGTTATCAATTAAGGGCCATGAGTTTAAAGGAAGAGGGTGGTCATCCAGAGCTAACTTCAGAAGATGAAAGTTGTACAGAAGAGATATATAATTTATCTCCATGGCATCCTGATTTTAATCCTGATTGCCGACAGTTCTATAATCAAGACGGACAGGTTTCATATAACTCGGTATCAAAAACTATTACTTGTTCAGAAAATTGCCATACCTACCGAATGACTGATGTAAATTTTGATCCTAATTTAAGTCATGCCGATTGTACCGGTATTGAAAAAAGTTGGGATGGCGATGTTTGTAGAGTTTGTAAAAACAATGGTATTTGGAGCGATGAACACAACTCTTGTCTTTATCAAGCTATTCCCGGGGAAGGTAAAACTTGTAGCGCTAATATGGCTGGTTGTCGTGAGTACAGCGGTAGTGATGGTAGCAACGTTCGTTTAGTAGATGCTTATGATTTTCAAGCTAATATAGGTAACTGGGAAGGTTATTGTCATGAAGCTGAGCTTTCCAATGTTTCAGTTTCTCAAAATGGTCAATCTTTATGGTATCAAGCTGACTTAACTCAGGGTTGTAGTGATGATGAGCTAGGCATAGGAATTGGTTTGAATTTAGGAAATAATTTAAATCAAGGAAAATCATATTCTATTCAGCTTTTAGCTAGAGCTGATGAACAAAACGCTAATGTTAAATTTTCTCTTACTAACACTGATAATGAACTAGAGCCAATTGAATTTTATCCTGATCCAGTTCAAATTAGAGTTGATCAGTGGCAAATTTATGAACTTAATTTACCAATATTAAATCGCACAGTAGCTAGTGATGAAACATTATTAATTAGATCCGATAATGATTTCTATATTGACAATATTGTAATCAATGAAGTTAGTGATAAATATTATTTAATTTCTGATAGCAGTGATATTCCCGATATTTGTTATTACGACATCTTTGATGAATACAGAGGTGCTGACTATAATTTAGGTTGCTCCAGGTGGACAGATCAAACCGAAACAACTCACTTTTTAAGAAAAATTAGTAGTCTGTGTCATCAGTCATCAGTTGGTTGTGAAATGATGATAGATACTGCCAATAATTCTGATTGGCGCGAGACTTCAATTTGTGATGTAAACAATGATTATTGTGTTGATGTGCCTGGCGATCAATTTATATCAGCAATTTATGACAGAGATAAGGTTTGTTCTAGTAATAACAAGGGTTGTACTAGAATGGGACAAGTTGAAGGTGAAGGACAAAACCAAACAATAACTAGTGTTTATAGAAAAAACAATCCAGAAGACTATTTTAGTTCTCTGTGTGCAGAGGATGCAGTAGGTTGTCGAGAGTGGGATAGTGATTTTGGTTATCAATACTTTAAAGATCCGGGTAATGATGCTTGTGTTTATAGGCATCAACGTGATGATCAACGTGATGATCAATTTTTAGACACACAAAAATACTGGTTTATGAAAGATGTTAAGCGTTGTGATTTGGGAGATGGAGATTATGGAAATATTTGTTCAAGTGATGATGATTGTTCTGGAAATACTAACTGTGTGCTTGATAAAACTGATTATCCTTGCTCAGTTGAATATTTTAAAACTATAGGCCTTGGTGGTTTAACTAATCGAGTAGCCACCCCCAATTTACAGGCAGGAATTTGTGACACAGATAATTCAGGATGCACAGAATATATTGACCCTGTTAGTCAGTTTTCTCCCAATTTAATAAATAATCCTAATTATCAAGGAAGTCCTGTAAGTGGTTGGGACGACAATGAACAAGACATTAATTTAACGCCCAATACTTTATACTTATTTACAGCTAAAAATCCAGAAACTTTATTACAATTTGAAAAAGATGCTAGACCTTTTCAATTAGCTAGTAATGATTTTTCCAGTGAATTGACAGATGAATTTGAAATAGAGTCTTCAAATCAAAAAATTTATTTTCACTCTCAACTTAATGATTCAGCTACAGTAATTGGTGGTGAAGTAGGTAATATAATTGAAGTAAAACCAATTGTAATTGATTATCAATTAAAACAAAATGTTGATTATGAGGGATGTGATGGCTTAGTGAACTTTGATAGGGGTTGTGTGGTTTTTAATGAAAGATCATATGATGGCGCCAGTGGTTTATCTCAACTAAATATTGACGCTTTTGCTGGTAGTTCAAATAGTCCTCCTCAAACTTGTGTTGGTGATGACTGTAATGCTAATGAATTAATTAAAGTTAGACCTGATAGAACTTGTGCTCGTTGGTTGGATTGCAGTACTTATGCAATTGATCAAGATACTGGAGAAGAAACTTGTTATAATATAAGTGAATGTAATCATTTAAATGATAAAAATGAATGTATTAATTTTGTAAATTTTCAAAGTGATGACGGTGAAGCAGAAACTTTTGATTATCGTGAGTATAGTTTTCATAATTTAACCGGTTATTCTTTACTTGATCGTTATTTTGTTGGAGAGATGTATGAAGTTGGTTTAAACTCTGAATTTCATTTTGATTTTGAACATTTCAACCAAGCTCTTCATTGTCGTCGAGATATTGAAACAGGCTTTAGTGATTTTCCTGATTCCAGTGATGATTGTTCTTTTAATGACAATATTGTTGCTGACAGTTTAATCAATGAGCCTGATAAAGCCACTACCGATTATCCAGCTCAAGGAAGAGGTTATCTAAAAGTTTTAGCCTATCATCAAATGTCTCCTCATTCTGTTAATAATACTTACTCTTTAAAAGGAGGTGAAGATTATTATTTACATTACTTATTAAATACTAAAGATTTTGGTTTAAATGCTAGGGTTTTGTTGGTAAATGAGAGCAGTGAAGATGATTATGAAGTAATATGGGAAGATTATGCTAGTGCTAATACTGGTTGGGAAAGACAAATTCATAAAATTAATTTAAATCAAGATTATAATAATTTAAAATTATATTTAACTTCTGATACTAGAAATGAAGGGCAACGTTATGTTTATTTTGATGATATCCATATTGAACCAGTTTTAAAAGTAGGGCCTGATAATTATGTAGCCAAGGATTGTCGTCTCTACCCTAAAACTAATAGTTTAAGTTGTATTAGTCAAAATGATGAGATTATAAGTCACGGCCTTGAAGGTTATTGCTTAGAACGTGATTCATTAAATTTTGATAGCTGTATAACCTGGTATCCAGTTGATGAAATTTCATCTTCTCAACTTGATTCTAGAAAAAAATTAGGCTACCAAGGTCCTCAACCCCTATATTACTGTGCTGAAGCTAATGCTGATTTTGAATTATTAGAGAAAAGAACAGCCAGCTGGCAGGGGAAAGCTTATTATTCAAGCAGTGGTTTGCTTGGAAGCGATGTTGTAAGGCATGATTATAATGATTATGGCGCTACCCATGGAGTTACCTTAGGCAGTGGCACAGGTGATGGTGATAATTGGATGCGATGTTATGAGAATCAAGATGTTGAAAGGCATGGCGTCAGATTGTCCGGTCATTGCTGCGAAATACAGCATGCTGAGGTTCATGAAGCTATTTGCGGAGGTGATGAAAATTATGTGGCCGTAGCCGGTTACAGGGAAGAAGATATAGATTGGTATTTTTATTGTATTCCCAGGGTGACTGAATATCCGCCGACTAGCTCTACAATTAGATCCGACATTAAGATAAAAAGTGATTGGAAAACAATTGAAGCGGAAGAGTATAGTCGTTGTGATATTCAATACAGAGATGTTTGGGCGGTTTATGATGGTCTCCATGTAAACGAACATACAGCAAGAGATAAACAGGATATTTTAGGTTCAGATGGCCTTATAACAGATTGTGAGGCTGATGGGTACGACTATTCAGACCATGAAATTTGTCGCCAGCTAAATGAATCTAATAATTACGACCCACCGATAGCTGTTTTTGATTATAAAAATCCTCCTTTAGATGAAGATGATTTAAAACATATTGCTCATGATAATTTAGATAAAGTATATGATTTAACTTGTAATCGTTTTGTTGAAGTAGTTGATCCAACTGGAGTTAATAAAGCATGGACTGGCAGAGTTAGCCCTTCAGCTCCAGCACAATTAACACCAAATTTTATGGCTAATGCAGTTGCAAGCTCTAATTTTACTACTGAGGGTGATAATGATTATTGGATTAGATATGGACGATTGAGAGAAGAAGTTCCATATGGAGGAGCAGTTTTACCAGATAATTTTGATTTTTATACTAGCTCAGCTATTAAATTTAAAAATCAATATTCAGAAAGAAATAATCAGGAAATTTTTGCAGGTCGTCCTTATGGATGCTCAGGAGAATCTTGTGAAAATATAGGTCAATGTAGTGCAAATCCTAATGTTTATTGTATTTATGACCCAGACTCAGAAGAAGGAGATTATGATAGAATAAATTATGATTCATGTTATAAGGGTGGCTATGGTCAATGTTTGCCATTATGGAAAGGAGATTATGATGAATTGTCTGCTAAAACTGGATTCTTTGATTATCCTCTTAGGTCAATATTTTTGAAATCATTTGGTGGCTTTGAGTATGATTATGATAAAAATAGGTTTAATTCAGGAGATGGTTATAGTGCAACTAATGAAGATTATTATAATGAAATACCTTCTGGCACACAAAGATCAGAACCAGATGATTGGTTTGCTGTTTATCCAAGAATTGAAAATGTTAGATTAGTATCAGTTGAAACTGGAGATTCTTTTGAATTTTCAGGTGGTGGAACAAATTTTCCTGAAGACCCAGGTTTATATTATTTAGAATTTAATTCAATAGTAGATATAGAGCAGCAACCATTAAATAGAATTGAAATAAACTGGGGCGATGGGAATAGTCAGGTAATAGTTAACCAAGATCATAAACCAGAAGAAGATAAGGAACATAGATTTTTTCATTTTTATTCAGACTTAAGTAATATTGATGATGATTTTGATATTTCTGTTTATGATAATTGGGGATTTTATGGATCTTATGGTGATCCAGGAGATGGTGATAATGGCGATGATGACTCTCATAAAAATTGTGTATTTGCTGAAGGGCATCCAAATTGTATTCAAAATAAAACATGTGATCATGGTCCTGGGGGTGAAATGACTGACCCCAATCAAGATCAAATATGGATTCCATCTCTTAATCGATTTTATGATAGCCAA
>Ga0207421_10000437_pt1 | contig 53495 bp, 47 predicted proteins | sample SodLakKL_010_SED_4_FD_187542 | JGI IMG/M metagenome (GOLD analysis project Ga0207421, IMG submission 187542) | Alkaline sediment microbial communities from Lake Tanatar, Kulunda Steppe, Russia - 8KL_010_SED (SPAdes) (version 2) | ecosystem: Environmental > Aquatic > Non-marine Saline and...
CCTGGTGGGCCCGCTGCGCTTGGCCCACCCTACAACCACCACGCCCCGTAGGGTGGGTGAAGCGCAGCGCACCCACCACCAGCGTCAGCCACAACCACCGTGCCACCCACAGCCCCCGTAGGGTGGGTGAAGCGCAGCGCACCCACCAGCAGCGTCAGCTACAACCACCGCGCCAGCCACAGCCGCAGGCGCAATTCCAGCGGCGGCGCAAACCCCTGTTTGCGATACACGATCTGGCCATTGGGGTCGATGATGAAGGTGCTCGGAACCGCTTTCACCCCAAAGGCCTGCGTCAGATGGCCGTGCGGGTCGTTGATCACGTGCAGCGCCCGTTCCCGTTCATTCAGGTGCGCGGCGACCTCGGCCTCGGTGCCGGATTGCATCGCGACGGTCAGCACCGGGTGGCTGCGGCTCAACCGCACGATCTCGCCTTCCTCGAGCCGGCAGATCGGGCACCAGGTGGCCCAGAAATGCAGCAGCATCGGCCGATCGGCGTAGTCCGCGAGCGTCACCGGGGTGCCATCCAGCAGACGCGCCTCGAAGGCCGGGGCGGGGCCTTGGGCCAGGTCGCGGGAAATCCACGCTCGTAGCAGCAGCACCACCGCGACGATCAGCACGATTTCCACCGCCCAGCGCAACCAGCGGCGCGGTGGGCGGGTGGTCGGGCTCGTCGGTTGGGGCTGCACGCCCTTCACCGCAGCATCTCCGCCTGCCCGGGGCGCTGGCGGGTGGTGCGCTGTTTCGGCCCCTTGCGGGCGGCGATGCGCACCAGGTCGTCGCTATCCTCGAGCAGACGCGCGCGCTGGGCTGCGGTCAGCAGCGGGTTGCGGGCGACGAAGTAGCGCAGGTTGGGGTCCGGGTCGCAGACGCAGGCCTCCACCTGTTCGGGCGTCAGATCGCTGCGTTTGGCGCAGTTCAGGCGCACCGTCTGGTTGGGGTCGGCGAGCAGCCGGGCGATCTCCTGCGCGGTCAGGTCCATGCGCCGGGAGAAGTAGGCCTTCACCTGGGCGTGCTGATCCGAAACCAGCAGCGGGCGCCAGCGCGGGTCCAACTCGGCGGAGAGGGCAAGGTCCATGCGTGCCTCGAAGGACATCCTCCGGTATTGGGTAGAATGATCGGCCATTGTCAGGGCTTGGTGTGCCGGGCCGCAAAGTGTGCCGAGTGCAATCTCCGGCGACAAGTGGTGCCATGCAATGTGGGTCGAACCAGAAGCCAACCCCGGTACACCACGGCAGCCCAGGGCAAGGCCGGTCGGCAGCAGGGAAACTGCGCCGGGGCGTGGCAGTCATAGTAGAATTGCAGAAAAGCAGGACACGAGCGGGTGGCCGCCTCGGGATTCTGTCGATCAAAGCATGGCCCTGGTTTGCCTGTGCCAGGGTGCCCTGCAGGGGTAATGAAAGGATGCCGATGGCACTGGCCCGAGCGACGTATGCCGTACCGCTGACCGCGAACATCACCGCGGCGCGTCCCGTTCTGGATGACTCGGCGCAGGCCGCGCTGGTCGCCCGGATCACGCGCCTGTTGCAGGAACGCGATGCCGCGCTGGTGGCCCACTACTATGTCGACGCCGCGCTGCAGCGCATCGCCGAGGACACCGGTGGCTGCGTGTCGGATTCGCTGGAGATGGCACGCTTTGGCCAGGCGCACCCGGCGACCACGCTGGTCGTGGCCGGCGTGCGCTTCATGGGCGAGACCGCGAAGATCCTGAGCCCGGAGAAGCGGGTGCTGATGCCGACGCTGGAGGCGGAGTGCTCGCTGGACCTCGGCTGCCCCGCGGAGGCCTTTCGCGCCTTCTGCGAGCAACACCCGGAGCACACGGTCGTGGTGTATTCCAACACCTCGGTGGCGGTGAAGGCGCTCGCCGATTACGTGGTCACCTCGAGCATTGCGGTGCCGCTGGTCACGCACCTGCGCGATCAGGGGAAGAAGATCCTCTGGGCCCCGGACAAGCACCTGGGCGACTACATCCGCCGCGAAACCGGCGCCGACATGGTGCTCTGGGATGGCTCCTGCGTGGTGCACGACGAGTTCCGCTCCCACGAGCTGGAGAAACTGCGGGCGACCCACCCGAATGCGGCGGTACTGGTGCACCCGGAATCCCCGCGCGAGGTGATCCTGCAGGCCGATGTCGTCGGCTCCACCAGCCAGTTGATCGCCGCGGTGCAGGACCGACCGGAGTCCACGTTCATCGTCGCAACGGACAACCGCATCTTCTACAAGATGCAGCAGGCGGCGCCCGGCAAGCGCCTGCTCGAGGCGCCGACCGGCGGTCACAGCGCCACCTGCCGCAGTTGCGCGCATTGCCCCTGGATGGCGATGAACGACCTCGAGCGCCTGGCCGATGCGCTGGAACACGGCCACAACGCGATCGTCGTGAAGGAGGCCGAGCGTCTGAAGGCCCTGACCGCCACCCAGCGCATGCTGGATTTTGCCGCGGCGCATCGACGCCGGGTTGCGGGCGATGCCTGACGCGCATTCACGCTGACACGCACCGCTTCGATGTTCAAACGTCCCGCTCGCTTGCTGGTTGCGGCCCTTACCGACGATGGCCGTGCCCGTTGTGTCGCGCGGCTGGCGCAGCAGTCCGCGTTCGCCGACTGGCTGGAAGTCCGGCCGGCGGTCTCCATGCGCACGCTGGCGAAGGAGGATCTGGCGTGGGCCGATCTGCTGATCGCCGTGGACCCGCAGAGCGCCACCGCCGTTCCCGAGCAGCGCCCCCCCACCTGCCGTCTGAGCCGCTGGGCGCTCCCGCACGCCGATGCCCCAGACCTGGAAACCGCCGTTACGACCACGCTGAACTGCATGGTCGGCGGCATGCGCATGCTCGCCCGCCTGGACAGCGAAACCACCGGCTAGGACTGGGGAACCGCCGTCATCGCAAGGAGCGAAGCCTTCAGCCGCGATGACCGGGCGGGCTGTCGGCTCAGCGTTTGCGGTGGAGTTTGCCGGCGATCTCGAGCCAGAGTTGTTCAAAGGCGCCGGTGGCGCGATCGCGCGGGCGGGTGGCGGGCAGCGGTGCGCGGTGGGTGCTCATCGCCTCGACGCTGGCGGCATAGGGGATTGCCGTGGTCAGCAGGTTCGGGATTTGGGCGCGCAGGAGTTCGCTGGCCTCCCGGTGCTGTTTGCGGCGGGCATCGACCATCGACAGGAAGGCGTACACCTTGACGCGGGAGATGGTCTGCCCTTCCAGGAAATGCATCATTTGCTCATAGCTGCGAATGGACAGCGGCGATGGGATGATCGGCACCGCGATCACATCGGCGGCGTGGAACAAATTCTCGGTCACCGTCGAGAAGCTGGGCGGGCAGTCGAGCACGATCAGGTCGAAGCGTGACTCGAAGGCCTGCAGCAGCGTGCGCATCTGAAAGGTCGGGTGTTCGGCCTTGCGCAGGTACTGGTCCAGGTTGCGGTTGTCGAAGTCAGCCGGCAGGCAGGACAGCCGCAGCCAGGCGGTTTCGCAGACCGAATCCGTCCACTCGCGCTTGCCGCGGGCGAGTTTTTTCACGCTATCCTGCACCCCGGGCTCCAGGCCCAGGCTCCAGGTCGCGGCGCCCTGGGGGTCGAGGTCCCACAGCAGCGTCTTCCGGCCGTATTGCGCAGCCAGGTAGGCGAGGTTCACGGCCGCGGCGCTTTTGCCCACGCCGCCCTTCATGTTGTAGATCGCGAGAGTCTTCAATACTGGCCGTTGGCCTCAAGTCCGTTTGGATGGAGCCGCTTTTGGCAGCGCATCCCTTTAGTGTAGTTCCTGTGGCGAGCGCCCGCATGCCGGGGCGGCGTGTGGCCCGTTCGTCGGCGTGTTGAAGGCAGGTTTGTGTCGGGGTGCGGGTGGTGGGTCCGCTGCGCGGGGTTCGTTCTAGGGGGCGAGGGGGGGATCGGGAGGGGCTTCGGCGTGGAGGTGGGCCAGGTGGTCCTCGTAAAGGGACCAGATCTGCGGGGCAATGGCGCCGCGGCTGCCCGGGTAGGTCAGGCGGTCCGGGTTCAGACGCCGCAGGTCTTCGATCTCGGTGTCGCGCAGGGCCCCGTTGACCACGTGGAAGATCAGGATCCGGGTGCCGTGGCCGGCGATCGGCAGCAGGGCCCCGATCACGCCGGTGTCGTTCAGCCCGGGGCTGGCCCGCGCGTCGCCTTCCTCGTTCGGTGGGCAGATCAGGGTGCCGAGCAGTTCCCGGTAGGCATCGAAGCAGGTCATGCAGACCTCGCTGACCCGCGGGCCCGGCACGCGTGCGGCTGCGGCGTGGATCTCCGGGACCGGAAGCAGCATGTGGCGCTGTTCGAGCCGCAGCCGATTGCGGGCGCCGTTGGGCAGCAGCCGTGGCGCGGGCTCACGGCAGGACGGGCAGGTCCAGGTCGCGACACGGGGTCCGGCCAGTATGTTGTTCGGCGGCATCACGCTCCTGCGACGCGGGCGACGGCCCAGTTAAGGACATCGGCGGGGTGAAGGCTCGCCTTCAGCCGTAGTAAACCGGTTCGTTGCCCGGCTTCCACTTGATGTTGCAGCCCAGGCTCGGCTGTTGCGGCTCCGGGATCGGCTGGCCGGCGAGCAGCGCGTCGGTGGCGGCACGCAGGTCCTGGCCGGTCACCGGCACGTCGCTACCCGGGCGGGCCGCGTCGAACTGGCCGCGGTAGACCAGCTTGCGGTCGGCATCGAACAGGTAGAAATCCGGGGTGCAGGCCGCCTGGTAGGCCTTGGCCACGGATTGGTCCGCGTCCAGACAATAGGGGAAGCCGTAGCCGAAGCGCCGGGCGTCGCCCTGCATCGCCTCGGGGCCGTCCTCGGGATGGGCCTCGATGTCGTTGGCATTGATCGCGATCACCGCCAGTCCCTTGCCGGTGTATTCGCGCCCGTAGCGCGCAAACTCGTGCCGAATAAGGTGCACGAAGGGGCAGTGATTGCAGATGAAGGCGATCAGGAAGCCCTTGGCCTCGGGAAAGTCATCCAGACCGATATCCTTGCCCGACACGACGTCGGGGAGACGGAAATTCGGGGCCTCGGTGCCGAGGTCGATCATCTGGGAAGGGGTGCGTGCCATGGTTTCTCCGCGGCTGTCGGTTTCTGAAGCGGTGATTATACTGGCAGCCGCATTTCCGCACCCGCGGCCTTGCGGAAAACGCGGGTCCACACCGTCGGGTTTTGCCCGTGGTGGGGTTCTTGCCCAGTGTGGAATTGTTGAAAGGGGTGGTCGGCATGGCCATCTTGTGGGCATGGGCGGGGCGCGTCCGATCATCGCGTCCGATCATAAGGGGTGGCAAGCATGGGGTGGGTCAAGGGACAGGTACGGGAAATTACGCGATGGACCGATCGCTTGTTCAGCCTGCGCATCGATGCCGAGGTCGAACCGTTCAAGGCAGGGCAGTACAACCGCCTGCGCCTGTTCATCGGCGAGGAGTGGGTGGGCCGGCCGTATTCCTACGTGAACCCGCCCGGTACGGCGCCGCTGGAGTTCTATCTGGTTACCGTGCCGGAGGGGCCGCTGAGCCACCGGCTGGTGGCGCTGCGGCCCGGCGATGAAGTCGAACTGATGCCGCGGGCCAGCGGGCTGTTCACGCTGGATCAGGTGCCGGATGCGCGCGATCTGTGGTTGTTGGCGACCGGGACCGGGCTGGGGCCGTTCCTGTCGATGCTCGGCACCGCGGAACCCTGGGCCCGGTTTCAGAACATCCGCCTGGTGCACGCAGTGCGCCGAGCCGGCGAACTGAACTACCGGGAGCGCATCGAGGCATTCGCTGCCCAGGCGCCGGGGCGTTTTCGCTACCTGCCGATGGTCAGCCGCGAGGCCTGCGCAGGCGCGCTGTGCGAGCGCATCCCGAACGCGCTCGAGCACGGGCGGCTGGAGGACCTGGCCGACCTCGCCGTAACCGCCGCGGGCTCCCAGGTGATGATCTGCGGCAACCCGGACATGGTGCGCGACACCCAGCAGGTGCTGCGCCTTCGCGGCCTGCAGCGCAACCGTCGCAGCCACCCGGGTCAGATCACCGTGGAGAACTACTGGTGAGGACCTGCCGGTGCGGGCCTACTGGTGCGGGCGCAGCAGGTCGTAGGCCCAGGCGTGGATCAGCCGAGTGACGTAGGCGGTGTATTCCGGGCGGCTGAGCAGGTGATCGGCCTGATGCAGGGCGACAAAGCTCTTCGGGTGCTGGGCGCGTTCGAAGATGCGCCGCGCATGGGCGATGCCCACCACCGTGTCCTTCGGGGCGTGCAGGATCAGTAACGGCCGCTCCAGGCGTTTCAGCGCCGCATCGAGGTCCTGGTGTTCCACCGAGTCCAGAAACTCGCGCCCGATCACGATTCGGCGCCCGCCGATCTCCACCTCGCCGGAACCGGACTCCCGGATGGCCGGGGCCTGCGCCTCGAACAGCCGGGTGACATGGCCGGGTTCGGCCGGCGCGGCGATGGTCACCACGCCCCGCAACTCCGGCCGCCGTCCGGCCAGCGCCAGCGCCATCGCGCCACCGAAGCTGTGCCCGATCAGCAAATCGGTGGGAAAGCCGGTGTAGGCATCGAACACATCCAGTGCGGCGCCCAGGTCCTGGCAGTAGGTCCCAAAGCTGCTGTCGGCAAAACGGCCTTGGGCCTCGCCCAGGCCCATGAAATCGAAGCGCAGCGTGATGATGCCTTCGTGGGCCAGGGCCCGTGCCAGACGCACGGTGGCGGGAAAGTCCTTGGAGCAGGCAAAGCAATGGGCGATGCAGGCCTGCCCGATCGGAGTGCCTTCGGGTTCCACCACCACGCCGCTGAGGCGAATGCCGCGCGGGGTCAGAATCTCCAGGGTCTGGTTGCGGATGGACATCGTGGACTCCAGGGGCTCGGATGTGTTGGCGGCGCGCGCAAGCTCTGCGATGATAAGCGAGCCGGCTAGAGATCGAGGTTTCCGTGGTAGAAAACGAAAACGAACTCCGCATGCGCATCGTCGAGATGCAGTATGAGCATCAGGCCCTCGAGATCGCCATTCATGCCCTGCATGAGGGCACGGCCCAGGATCTTTTTGCCCTGCGGCGGCTGAAGAAGCGCAAGCTGCAGCTGAAGGACGCCATTGCGCGCCTGCGCAGTCGGCTGATCCCGGACCTGAATGCCTGAAACGAAAACGGCGCCCCGGAAATCCGGTGCGCCGTGTTGGCTGCAGGGAGGGCATCAGCCCCGGGCATGATCAGCCCCGGGCATGATCAGCCCCGGGAAAACCCCGGGGCGATCCCGCCCCCCGGAGGGGGTCAGCCCCAGATGTCGGCGGTGATGCCGTCGTACCAACCCTGGGTGTAGATCGCTTCCTGCTGACGGAACGAGGCTGGTGCGTCGGCCGGGCTGACACCGCCCGAACCTGGAACGGCCGCGATGGCGCCGTCGGTGTAGGCATACACCGCCGCGACGCTGATCGCATGATCGGGCGTGATCAGGCTGTAGCAGGTGTTGGCGGTCGAGGGCGCCAGCGGTTCCTGGCCCGCGAGATCACGGATGATCGCCGCCGCGGCCACCTTCGCCTGGTTGTTGGCGGAATGCCCGGATTTGGGCATCGCACCGGCCACGCTGGAGTCTCCGATCACGTAGATGTGCGGATGGATGCTGGACTCGAAGGTCTGCTGGTTGACCGGGCACCAGAAGCCATCGGCGGCCAGACCGGCCTGGATGGCGATCGCACCGGCCGTTTGCGGCGGGATGTAGTTCAGCACATCGGCCTTGAACGTGGTCAGGCCGCTGTCGGAGATCGCGGTGAGGTTGGCGGCGTCGATCTCCTCGACCTGCCCGCCTCGCGAGCTCGGCACCCACTCGATCATGTCCCCGTAATGCTGGGCCCAGCCAGCGACGAACAGGCCCTGCTTGGAGAAGTTCTCCTTGTTGTCGAGGATGATGATCTTCGAACGTGGCTTGGCCTGCTTGAAGTAATGGGCGACCATCGACGCCCGCTCGTACGGCCCGGGCGGGCAGCGGAACGGGTTGCCCGGGGCAACCATCACGAAGACCCCGCCGTCCGGCATGGCCTCGAGCTGACTGCGCAGGATGCGGGTCTGCTCGCCGGCCTTCCAGGCATGCGGAATGCGCTCGGCGTCGGCGGCCGAGATGCCGGGCACGGCGTCGTAGCGGAAGTCGATGCCGGGCGATACGATCAGGCGATCGTAGGACATGCTGGTGCCGTTCGAGGTCCGAATGGTGCGTGCGGCCGGGTCGATCGCGGTGACCGAGTCCTGCACCACCGTCACGCCATGCCGGTCCTGCAGGGCGCCGTAGTTCTGGGCAATGTCGTCCATCTGGGCTTCGCCACCGAGCACCCAGTTGCTGCCGTAGCAGGTGTAATAGGTGGCATTGGGCTCGATCAGCGTGACCTGCATGTCCGGCGAGAATCGCTTCAGGTATTTGGCCGCGGTAGCGCCGCCGGAGCCCCCGCCGATCACAACGACGTGGGCGCTACGGGCGGCCGTATCGGCGCCCACGGTGGCACAGCCGACGCCGGTGAGGGGGGCGGCCCCGCCGATGCCGATGGCCTTGAGAAAATTTCGACGTGTAATGTCTGTCATGGCTATTGGCTCCCCTGCCTTATTCGTAGGTCGCGAAGTGATCGGCGATCAGGACGATCTCTTCATCCGAGTAGCCCTTGGCATGTCGGTTCATGATCGTGCCGGGACGCGAATCGTCCTTGAAGGCCTGCATCTGCGAGATCATCAGATCGCGCGGGTAGCCGACCAGTCCGGGCATGCTACCGGTGCCGTCGATGCTGTGGCAGGAGAAGCAGGAAGTGGTGAGCAATTGCCCCCGGTCAACCTCGGCCACCGCCTGCGGTGCCAAGACCAATCCGGCCATGGAGACCGCGATGGTCGCGGCGAGAGTGCGAAAACGTTTCATAGGATGTGGGCTCCTCCGTCTGAGGTGTGAACTCTTGGTGGTCGTGGCAGCTTTCGTCTGCTGCCTTTTTCTTGGTTACCCGATCCCGATCTTTCGGTCTCGGGTACGTGCCCGGTAGGGGTCGCATCGGGGGATGGGCCTTGCCCCCGTTGCGTGAACCGCATGAGCCTGGAGCGCGCGCAGCAGTGGTTGCACGTGCCCGTTACAATCGCTCACGTCTGTAACTGCCAAGTTGAGGGTGGATTGCGCAATAGGCCCGTCCGATCTTGACCCATGCCCGTTGGCACCCCCTGAGAGAAGGATCAGACGGGGTTCGCCTCAACTACCCCCAACAGGGGAGAGTAGACCCTGGGTATCGGGATTTCCAGGGTTAGCGTAGTTTACCGGGCCTGCCCGGGTAATCGCCGCAGCCTGCAGGCACGGGCTTTGGTTCGAGCCGATCTCGGCCGCTGGCGCCGGTCCGGCTAGAAGGCGCTGAGGTTCCGTACGGGCAGGGCGCGCTATTCTTCGTGTTCGATGCCCAGCAGGTCGAGGGCCTCGAGCAGGTATTCGGAGATCAGCGGGGTGGCGATCAGCCGGTCCATGATCTCGGGCGACCAGTTGTCGATGGCTTCGCGCTTGGCTTCTTCCCATTCCTCGGGCGTGTAATCGCCGCGCCCCAGCCACTTCATCGCCAACAGCTCGGCCTGCTGCACCGGTTCCATGTTGTGCAGCGCCACCCGGAGCTCCTGCAGGGTCAGGTCGCTGCCGTGGTCGGCGAGCATCTGCATCGCCCAATCGCTGTCGTTGCCTTCCATCGAATCGTCCGGGAAGACCACTTCCTCCTTGGCGTGGAATTCGCGCGTGGCCCGGATGACCCAAAGCACGGTATCGGGGTTGATGTTTAGCATGCGTGTAGTCCTTGGTTGGTGATGGCGCGTTCCTGGACCAAAACCCAGGGCGCCATGACGATGGCTCGAAACACGGGCTTGACCCGGTTCCAGCGCCGGGCATCGTCGTCGGTGGCCCGGCTGACGGCGGCGGTTTCCAACCACGCCTGAACCTGTGCCGTGTCGTTGTTTCCGAAGCGGTGTGCCACGTCGATCAGGTCGAGTTCGGGTGCCACCCGGATCACCGCCCCACGCGCGAAATGCGGCAGCAGTGCCGACCAGGCCAGTTCCCCGCATTCGCGGTTCAGGTCGGGCATTTGTGCGTCCGGCGTTGTATGGTGGCGAAGTATGGGTTTCATCGCGGTCGGGTCGTCTTCTTCAGACCGGGTTCAGGCTGTAGTCCTAGTGTAATACGCGGTCCCTTCGGGTGCATTCGCCGCGGGCGGGTGACCGGTTCGGAAGAACCCCCGAAGGGGGGCGCAGACGGTGGAGATCGGAGCATGGGCGTGGACTGGAACAAGACCTGGAGCGGCCTTCGACGCGGCTGCGTGGTGGCCGGCCTGGTGGCGCTGTTGGCCGTTGCGGTACCGACGGCCGGGGTCGCGGCGCAGGCGCCGGGTAGCCTCGAGGAGGCGGTCCGCCAGGTTGAGGATGCGCATGACGGGCGTCTGCTGTCCGCGCGGGTGGAGCCGCGCAATGGTGGAGCGGTCTATGTGATCCGCTGGCTCACCGAGGGCCAGCAGGTACGCACCTTCGAGATTCCGGCCGCCGAGCACGTGCGGCCATGAACCTGCGCGTGGCCCTGGTCGAGGACGATGACGGCCTGCGCGGCCAGATCGCGGAGTCCTTGCAGGCCTCCGGCTGGCGCGTGGACGTGGCGGCCGACGGCAAGACCGGCCTGTATTTGCTCACCGAATACGCCTGCGACATCGCCATCGTCGATCTCGGGCTGCCCGGGCTGGACGGGCTGGAGGTGATCCGCCGGGCCCGGATGGTGAATCCGCGGCTGCCGATCCTGATCCTGACCGCGCGCGACCGCTGGCAGGACAAGGTGGGGGGGCTGGAGGCGGGTGCCGATGACTACCTGACCAAGCCCTTCCATATCGAGGAACTGCAGGCGCGGTTGCGGGCCCTGGTGCGCCGCAGCCTGCAAAAGGGGCAGGAGCGGCTAGACTTCGGGCCGGTGGTGGTCGATACCGCGAGCGACGCCGTATTCCTGAACGGCGAAGTGGTTACCCTCACCACCTTTGAATACCGCTTGCTGCTGCAACTGGTGCGCCAGGCGGGTCGGCCGTTGAGCAAGAATGCGCTTGCCGATTATCTCTACGAACACGATGTCGATCGCGAGAGCAATGTGATCGAGGTGCTGATCGGGCGTCTGCGCCGCAAGCTGGACCCGGAGGGCACGCTGGGGGTTATCGAGACGCTGCGCGGGCGCGGCTACCGCTTCACGCTGGAACCCGCCGAGGTCAGCGGTCGCAGCCCATGAACCGGCTGGGGATGCCCTCGTTCCGATCGGCCATCGTCCGACGCTCCGCCTGGGCTCGACACCCCGGTGGGACCCAGTGGCTGCTTTGAGCCGGTTGCCGGGAATGAGTCTGACGCTGCGTATCAGCCTGGTGGCGGCGGCGGTGATCGCGGTGTTTTTCCTGCTCACGGCCACGCTGCTGGAGCGCGCCTTTCGCGAAAATGCCCAGGATGCGGTCGAGACCCGTCTCGATGCACAGTTGCTGTTGCTGATGGGCATCGTGGAGGTGATCGGTCCGCAGCACGTCGAGTTGCCGGAGACGCTCCCGGAGGCGCGGCTGGTCGTGCCGGGTGGCGGCCTGTACGCGCGGATCCTGGATGCCGACGGGGTGCCTCTGTGGCGATCGCCGTCGGTGCTGGGCACCGCGCTCGGGGGGCATTGGCGTCACCATCAATTCTTCGAGCGCAGCATTACGGTGCAGTGGGAGTTGCCGGAGCAGACCGTTCCCCTGACCTTCCAGGTGCTCGAGGAGCGAACGGCCTACGAGGCCCAGTTGGAACGCAACCGGCGTACCCTGTGGGTGGCGCTGGGGTTGTTGACGATCCTGCTCATCGGCGGCCAGGCGCTGGCGCTCGGGCTGTGGGGCCTGCGGCCGTTGCGCCGCGTCCGTGCCGATCTGGAGGCGCTGCGGCTGGGCGAGAACCGTCGGCTCGGCGGCCCCTATCCGGGCGAGATCCAGACCCTGACCGACAGCATCAATGCCCTGCTGGAATACGAGCGGGAACGCCTGGAACGCCAGCAGAATGCGTTGGCCGACCTGGCTCACAGCCTGAAGACTCCGCTGTCGGTGCTCCGCCTGGGCCTGGGCGAGGCCGTGCCGGAGCGCCCGGGATCCGAGAACCCGAAGCGCGCGGTTCAGGCACCGGGACTTATGCCGATGGAGAGTCCGGCATCCGAGGGGCGAGAGTTTGAGCGCCGGTGGCGGGACGGCGCGATGGACCAGCGGGAGTTGTTGCTGCAGGTCGAGCGCATGCAGGAGCTGATCCAGCACGAGTTGAACCAGGCGCAGCGCCTGGGTCCGTCCCCGTTCCAGCCGCCGGTGGTGCTGGCGCCGGTCATCGAGCGCACGTGTGCGGCGTTGCGTCGGCTGGCGGACCAGCAGGGCGTGCGTCTGGATACGGCGCTGCAGGCCGACTGCAGTCTGCGCATCGAATCGGGCGCCCTGTTCGAGTTGCTGGGTAACGTGCTGGACAATGCCTTGCGCCACGCCCGTTCGCGGGTTCATGTGCAGCTGAGCTGCCAGGAGCGGCAACTGGTGCTGTGCATCGACGACGACGGCTTGGGGATCCCGGCCGCGGATCGTGCCGCGGTGCTGCGGCGGGGGACCCGCCGCGATACCCGGCCCGGCGGGCAGGGATTGGGCCTGCACATCGTGCACAGCCTGGTCTGCGACCACGGCGGCGACCTGAACATCGAGCAGGCCCCCGATCTGGGCGGCGCCCGCATTCGCATGAGCTTCCCCGGCTCCTGACCTGCCGCGCTCACGGCGCCCTTTGAACGGCGCGGGCCTAGGGTGTGGGCGTTTACAGCGCGAAGGGCTCGAGGGGCAGCGCGGGGGGGGTGGCGAGGATGCTGTCGCGTACCAGGCTTGCGGCGCCGCAGGCGAGGGTCCAGCCGAGGTGGCCGGCGCCGGTGTTCAGGTACAGGCCGGGGATGGCGGTCGGGCCGAGGATGGGCGTGCCGCGGGCACTCATCGGGCGCAGGCCGCTCCACGGTTCCATCGTCGCCGCATCGAAGGTTTCCGGCAGGGTCGGCAGCGTGCGCCGGCATTGGGCCAGGACATTGGCCGCGCGGCGCGGGTTCAGCGCGCCGTGGCTGCCGGTGAATTCGGCGGTGCCGGCCAGGCGCAGGCGTGTGCCCATCGGGGTCAGCACCACCTTGTTGGCGTCGTCGATCAGCGGCAGCCGCGGGCGCCGGTCGTCCGGCAGGTCGATCGTCAGGGAATAGCCCTTGACCGGCGCCACCGGCAGGCGCAGGCCCAGCAGACGCAGCAGCGCCGTCGCGGCGAAGCCGTTGGCCAGCACCACCGCATCGGCGGCCATCGGGCCGGCGCTGGTCTCCACACCGTTCAGGCGCTCCTTGAACCAGCGCCACCCGGTGACGCGGGTGTTCGGCCGCCAGCGCACGCCGGCGCGCTGGGCCGCCGCCGCCAGCTCCCGGGTGAAGGCGGCGGCATCGCCGGTGGCATCGGCGGGAAAGAACAGCGCACCGCACAGGCGATCGCGAATCGGGGCCAACGCCGGTTCCTCGGCGACGGTGCGTTCGACGTCCCATTCCTCGAAGTGCACGCCGACGTCTGCCATCGCCCGGCTGGCGGCCCGGTTCTTCGCGAGGCTGAGCGGGTCCTGGAACAGCTTCAGGATGCCGTCGTTGACGAAGCCGAAATCGAGCGGCTGCGCCTGTTGCAAGGCCCGTAACTGGCGCAGCGAGTACTCGGCGAGTTGCGCATTGAGGAGGGTGTTGCGCTCAAAACGCTCCCGGCGGCTGTTCCAGAGAAACTCGATGCCCCAGGGGATGATGGCCGGGAACGCGCGCGGGCGCAGCAGCAGCGGGGAGTCGTTGCGCCCGAGGTGACGCAGCAGCTCCCCGGCCACCCCCGGGGCGTTCCAGGGCTCGGCATGGCTGGCGTGCAGCATCCCGCCGTTGGCCGCACTGGCGCCCTGCGCGGGCCGATCGGCGGCGTCGACCAGGGTGACCTCGAGCCCCGCCGCGCGCAGGTACCAGGCGGTGGTGGTTCCCGTCACACCGGCCCCGATCACGATCACATGCATTTCAACAATTCCTCGAAGGGTAAACACGCGCCGCCCGCGCAATTGGAATGGCACCCCGTCGGCACGCGCAGCGTCGTGCGCGCCCCACTCGCCTGTGGGCTGGGCCAGGCGCCGTGGGACCCACCTGGGGCGCAGGGAGTCGGTACGCTCACGGAGGCAGCGTCCTGCGCAGGTCGTCCAGGTCCCGGGCCAGGCGTTGAATGGACACTTTTTCGCGGGTGCCGAGTTCCTGGGCGAACACCGAGACGCGCAATTCCTCGATCCGATAGCGGAAGCGTTCCACACCGGCATGCTCGGGATGCGCCGTGCGCAGGCGCTTGGCCGCGTCCCACAGGGGTTCGATGTCCACGCGCAGGCGCCGGTCCTTGTCCGGGGTCTGTTCCAGGCGTTGCAGCCGCCGGCCGATCGCCTGCAGGTAGCGCGGCAGCTGCGGCAAAACGGCGATCGGGGTCGCGAGCAAAAAGTCCGCCGGCACCAGATGGGCCAATTGATCGCGAATGTCCCGGGCCGCCTCGATCCACGACAACGGCAGGTCACCGTCCAGCTGCCGACGCAATGGGTGCCATTCGCCGAGGATCCGATGGCTCAACTGGGCCAGTTCCATCGTCACCGGGGTCAGCGCGGCGCGGCCGGCTTCGAGCCGGGCGTGGAAGGCCTTGGCATCGCGCGGTTCGGGTTCGTCCTGCAGGAACACGCGCTCGGCGGCGGCGGCGAGGATCTGACCGCGCAGGGCCTCGCAGCTGCCGAGTGCCGTGTAATGCAGGCAGCTGCGCTCGATGTCCGGCAATTGCCGGCGCAGGTCGCGCACGATGCGATGAACACCGAGCAGGAACAGGCGCCGCAGCCCGGCCCGATGCAGACGCCGCGCCCGATCCGGATCCGGCTCCAGGCGCAGGGTCACGCTGCTGCCCGCGTCCTCGAGCGCCGGATAGGCGCGCAATTGTGCCCCCTGATGATCGAAGACCACGAAGTCCGGCAGGGGTCCGAAATCCCAGTCGGTAAGCCCCTCACGGGTGGCGTCGTCCGGGCGGGTCTGCTCGAAGTGGGCGCTGGCATGGGCGCCCAGGCGGCCCTTCAGCGTCGGCAGGTCGCGTTCGCAGGCGACCGTGCTGCCGTCCGGGTCGAGTACCCTAAAGCGCAGCATCAGGTGCGGCTCCAGGCGTTCCGGACGCCAGGCGTCGGGCGGTACCCGGGTTCCGGTGATGGCCTCCAGGGCCTCGGCGAGCCGGGGCTGCAACGGGCCCTCGCGGGTGGGGATGCGCTCGAGTGCCGCGCGCGCAAACTCCGGCGCCGGAACGAAATGCCGGCGCAGGCCCTTGGGCAGGCTGCGCAGCAGCGCGATCACCCGGTCCTCGAGCAGGCCGGGCACCAGCCAGTCGCCCAGCCAGTCGGGCAGGCCGTTCAAGGCCGCAAGCGGAATCGTTACGGTCACACCGTCGTCCTCCTGCCCGGGTTCGAAACGATAGGATAACGGCAGACGCAGGCCCTGCACCTCCAGGGTATCCGGGTAGGCGCCTTCGGGCAGCGCGGCCTCGGGTTCGGCGAGCAGCGCGGCGCGTTCGATCTGCAGGATCTGGGGATCGGCCTTCTCGGCCTTGCGGCTCCAGGCCTCGAAGGTGGGTCCGTCGACGATGGCCGCCGGCAGGCGCTGGTCGTAGAAGCTGCGCAGCCGATCCTCTTCGGCGAGCAGGTCGCGGCGGCGCCCGCGGGCCTCCATCTCGGCGATTTCGGCGACGGTCGCGCGGTTGGCGGCGAGCCCCGGGGAGCGCGAGCGCAGCTGACCCTCGACCAGGCCGTGCTGGATGAACAGGTGCCGGGCCTGCTGCGGGTCGTGGCGGGCGAAGTTCACCGCGGCCCGCGGCGCGACCACCAGCCCGTACAGCGTGATCCGGTCCCACGCGCCGATGCGCCCGTCGCGGGCCTGGAAATGCGGCTCGTGGACGTGGTGCTGCAGCAGATGCGGGGCGACCTCCAGGATCCACTCGGGTTGGATCGCCGCGACCTCGCGCGCATAAACCCGGGTGGTTTCGGCGATCTCCGCGCTCATCAGCCACGCCGGCCGGCGCTTGACCTGGCCGGAGCCGGGGTGGATCTGGAAGCGCCGGTTGCGCGGGCCGAGGTAGTCGCCACGTTCGGTCTTCTTGCCGACCTGGCTGATCAGGCCGCTGAGCAGCGCCTTGTGCAGGGCTTGATGGGCCTCAGGGGTGTCGTGCGGCACGCCGCCGCGGGGCAGGCCCAGGCCGTGCGCCAGGGTCGCCATCTGCGCGCGCAGTTCCTGCCATTCGCGCATGCGCAGGAACGACAGGAAGTGCTCGCGGCACCAGCGTTTCAGCGCGCTGCTGCCGAGTTCCTCGCGGGTCTGGTGCCAGGCTGCCCACAGTTTCAGGATGCCGAGGAAGTCCGAGCCTTCGACCCGAAAAATGCGCTGGGCCTCGTCGGCGGCCTGGGCCTTTTCGGCCGGGCGCTCGCGCGGGTCCTGCAGCGACAGGAACGCGGCGATGGTCAGTGCCTCGGTGAGCACGCCGCGTTGGCCGCCGGCGAGGATCATCTGACCAAAGCGCGGATCCACCGGGAAGCGGGCCAGTTGCCGGCCGGCCTCGGTGATCCGGTGCCGGTCGTCGACCGCGTGCAATTCCTCGAGCAGGTGGTAGCCGTCGCGGATCAGCCGCGGGTCGGGCGGATCGACGAAGGGGAAGTGACGCGGATCGCCGAGGCCGAGTGCGGCCATCTGCAGGATCACCGCGGCCAGGTTCGAGCGCAGGATCTCGGGCTCGCCATGCTCGCGGCGTTGCGCGAAGTCCTGTTCGCTGAACAGCCGGATGCAGAGGCCGGGGCCCAGGCGGCCGCAGCGCCCGGCGCGCTGGTTGCAGGAGGCCTGGGCGATCGGTTCCAGGCTCAGGCGCTGGATTCGGGAGCGCCAGGAATAGCGGGCCAAGCGGGCCAGGCCGGTGTCGATCACGAAGCGGATGCCGGGCACGGTGAGTGCGGTCTCGGCGACGTTGGTCGCGAGCACGATGCGGCGCCCGGCGTGCGGGCGGAACACGCGGTTCTGTTCGGCCGCCGACAGCCGCGCGTACAGCGGCAGGATCTCGGTGTGGGCCGGCTGCTCGCGGCGCAGGCGGGTGGCGGCGTCGCGGATCTCGCGTTCGCCCGGCAGGAATACCAGGATGTCCCCGGCGCCCGCGCGCAGGCACTCGGCCACCGCAGCGCTAATGCCGTCGAACAGGTCGCGTTCCGGGGTCGACGGATCCGGAAGCGATGGTTTCGGCGTCGACCGTTTCGAGGCCCATTGCTTCGGGGCCGATGGGCTCGGGGCCGATGGATCGGCCGTCGATGCCTCCGGAACGGACGGTTCCGGGGCAACCCTGGGCTCGCCGGTCAAATTGGCATCGGTCTCGGCATCCGAATCGCTCAGGGGCCGGTAGCGGATTTCCACCGGCCACGCGCGCCCGGACACCTCGATGATCGGCGCAGCGCCGAAAAATTGCGCCAGGCGCTCGGGTTCCAGCGTCGCCGAGGTGATGATCAGGCGCAGGTCCGGGCGCCGCGGCAGCAGTTGCTTCAGGTAACCCAGCAGGAAATCGATGTTCAGGCTGCGTTCGTGGGCCTCGTCGATGATCAGGGTGTCATAGGCGAGCAGGTCCGGATCCCCGCGCAACTCGGCGAGCAGCAGCCCGTCGGTCATCAGCTTCACGTGCGTGTCCGGGCCGGTCTGGTCGTTGAAGCGGACCTTGTAGCCGACTGTGCTGCCGGGTTCGGTGCCCAGGGTCGTGCCCAGTTCCTCGGCGATGCGCGCCGCGACCGAGCGTGCGGCGATGCGCCGGGGCTGGGTGTGGCCGATCAGGCCGCGGCGCCCGCGGCCCGCGTCCAGGCAGAGCTTGGGCAGCTGAGTGGTCTTGCCGGAGCCGGTTTCGCCGCAGAGGATCAGCACCGGGTGCGCCTGAATCGCGGTGATAATCCGCTCGCGCTCGGCATGGATCGGCAGATCGTCGGCGTAACGCGGGGTCGGCAGGCTGGCGCGGTAGGCCGTGGCGCGTTGCAGGGCCGTGTCGAAGCGGGCCCGCGCCTGGTCGAGCAGGCGGTCGGCCGGTTGGCCGCGGGCCTGGCGTCGGGTGGCGCGCTGCAGCAGTTCGCTTACCGGGCCCTCATCGGCACGCAGCAGTTGGGTGAGGTCGAGGGCGCGATCCCGCTCGGGCTCGCGCGCGCCGGGCAGCGGGGTGGGATCCGGCATCAGGGCGCGGGCAGGCGCAACGCCTCGATGTTCTCGTTGCGCAAGCGCTCCAGAATGCGGCGGATCTCGGCTTCGCCGGTGAGGGGGCCGACATAGACGCGATGGAAGGTCTGGCCGTTCACCCGGGCCTCGCGCACATTCGCCGCCAGCCCCAACAGGGCCAGGCGCGCCTTCATTTCGTCGGCCTGCGCGTACTGCCGGAACGAGCCGGTCTGCAGGATCACCCGGTCCGCGGGTGCTGCCTGCGGGGGCGGTGCCGGAGGGGTTGCGGGCGCCGGCGGGGCGGCCGGGGGTGGCGTCCGGTGTGGCGCGGCCCGCGGGATCTGCACCTCGTCGCGCGGCAGCAGTTCGTAGAACTGGAAGCGGGAGCGCTCGGAAGCCGGGGTCGCCGGTGCACCGGTTGCCCGGTCGCCATTCGGGCTGGAACTGCCGGCGCTTGCGGGGGCCTCGGTCTCTCCGCGCGTCAGCCAGCCGGGATCCTGGCCCATGCGGTCGACCCCCTGCAGATAGAACACCGCCGCGGCCGCCAGGCCGACCAGCATGCCGGTCAGCAGCCAGGCCCACCCCGGCAGGGGCCGGCGAGGCGGGCCGGCCGGCTTGCGGCGGACCTTGCGCGCCTGGGCCATGCCCTACATCGTCTCCGGCGCGCTGACACCCAGCAGCCGCAGGCCGTTTGCGAGCACCTGACGGATGCCGCCGATCAGCGCCAGGCGCGCCGAGACGAGGTCCAGATCCTCGGCCTGCATGAACGGCACCGCGTTGTAGTAGGCGTGGAAGCCGGCCGCCAGATCGCGCAGGTATTGCGCCAGCTGGTGCGGTTCGTGCGCCTGCGCGGCCGTCGCCACCTGTTCGGGAAAGCCGGCCAGCTGCGCGAGCAGATCGGTCTCGACGTCGAGCGTCAGGCGCGGGATCTCCGGGCCGTCGGCGGCGGCGGTGGCCAGGCCGCGTTCCAGCGCGCCGCGCTGCACGCTGGCGATCCGGGCGTGCGCGTACTGGATGTAGTACATCGGGTTGTCGTTGGACTGGCTTTTCGCCAGTTCCAGGTCGAAGTCCAGGTGCTGTTCGCAGCGCCGCTGCACGTAGAAGAAGCGGGCGGCGTCGGAACCGACCTCCTCGCGCAGCGCCCGCAGCGTCACGAAGCTGCCCGAGCGGGTGGACATCTGCACCCGCTCCTCGCCGCGATAGAGGATCGCGAACTGCACCAGCAACACGTCGAGGCGGCCGTCGTCCAGGCCCAGCGCGCGCAGCGCGGCACGAACCCGTGCCACATAGCCGTGGTGGTCGGCACCCCAGACGTTGATGATCCGGTCGAAGCCGCGTTCGAACTTCTCGCGGTGATAGGCGATATCGGAGGCGAAGTAGGTGTAGTCGCCGTTTTCCCGGCGCACGACCCGGTCCTTGTCGTCGCCGTAGTCGGTCGAGCGGAACCACAATGCACCGTCCTTCTCGTACAGTGCGCCGCCGGCCTGCAGCTGCTCGACGACGGCGTCGATCGCGCCGGAGGCGGCCAGGCTGCGTTCGGAGAACCAGGTCTGGTAGTGCACGCCGAAGGCCGCCAGATCGTCGCGGATGTCGTCCAGGATCGAGTTCAGCCCGTGATCGAAGAATTGCCCGTACAGCGCGGGGCCGAGCAGATCCCGAGCACGCCCGACCAGCGCGTCGATGTAGGCCTCCTTGTCGCCGCCGTCGGCTTCGTCGGCCGGCAGGTCCCGCAGGATCTCCGCCTCCGGGTGCACGCCGGCATCGCCGAGCAGCACCGCGAGGTCGTCGGCGATCGCGCGCACGTAGTCGCCCTGGTAGCCGTTCGCCGGGAAGGGCAGCTGCACGCCGCGCTTGTCCAGGTAGCGCAGCCAGACGCTGGCGGCGAGGATGTTCATCTGCCGGCCGGCGTCGTTCACGTAGTATTCGCGGGTCACGTCGAAGCCGCAGCACTCCAGCAGGTCGGCGACGCTGGCGCCGTACGCCGCGCCGCGCCCGTGCCCGACGTGCAGCGGCCCGGTCGGGTTCGCCGATACGAATTCCACCTGCACGGCCTGGCCGCGACCGATCTCGGAACGGCCGTAGTCCGCACCGGCGTCGGCGATCGCCGGCAACACCGCAAAGCGCGCGTGCTCCTCGAGGCGGAAGTTCAGAAAGCCGGGGCCGGCGATGTCGACCCCGGCAAGCCCCGGCACCGGGGGCAGCGCCGCCTGCAGTTGCTCGGCGATCGCCCGGGGCTGGCTGCGCGCGGGACGGGCCAGCTGCAGCGCCAGATTGCTCGCGAAGTCGCCGTGCTCGCGTTCGCGAGTGCGGGTCAGTTGCACCGCCACGCCGTGATCCGCCGGCAGGATGCCGTCTTGCACCAATTGGGTTAGCGCCGCCGCCAGCGCCTGCTCGAGGAGTTCTTTCAAGGCCATGACAACCGGTTGTCGGGAATAGCTCGATATTCTAACCCGAAGAGGCCCTCAAATGGCGCTGCCCCCCGCCCCGTGTAGGAGGCGAGCCCCCTCGGCGATGCGACGCTCGGTAAGGGCATCGCCCAGAGGCTGGCCTCCTACCAGGGGTGGGGCGGGATCAGGACAGGGTGAGGGGGTCGACGTCGATGCTGATGCGCAGGGTTCGTGACGGGGGATGCTCCTGGCCGTAGTGCTGCGCCTCGGTCAGGGCCTGGTGCAGGGGCTGGCGGCTGTCGGCGGCGAGCAGGATCTGTTCGCGATAGCGTTGGTTCACCCGGTGGCGGGGTGCCGTGGCCGGGCCCAGGATGCGGACATTGACGGTCTGCCGACGCAGGTGCGCGGCGAGGATCTCCGCGTGCTGCGTGCTGGACTCCGGGGTCGGCCCGTCGATGCGGATCAGCGCCAGGAAGCCGAAGGGCGGCATGCCGTTGGCGCGGCGTTCGGCCAGCAGGGGTTGCACCATCGCCGGATAGTCGCCGGTCTGCAGCGATTGCATCAGCGGGTGCTCCGGGTGCCCGGTCTGCACCCAGACCACACCGGGGTCGCCGCCCCGTCCGGCGCGACCGGCGGCCTGCAGCACCAGTTGCAGCGTCTGCTCGGCGGCGCGCAGGTCGACACTGAAGAGCCCCTGATCGACGTCGATCACCCCGACCAGCCCGACGCGGGGAAAGTCATGCCCCTTGGCCAGAATCTGGGTGCCGACCACGATCCCGGCGTCCATCGCGCGGATGCGATCCAGGCACTGCTCGAGTTCGCCCCGGCGCCGGATGCTGTCGCCATCGAGGCGAACCAGCGGGGTGCCGGGAAAGTGCCGCGACAAGGCCCGCTCCAGACGTTGGGTGCCCAAACCCTGGTGGCGCAGCGGCGCGTGGCATTGCGGACAGGCTTCGGCCAGGCGCGCGCCGAAGCCGCAGAGGTGGCAGATCGACCGCCGGGCATCGGCGTGCACGGTCAGGTGGGCGTCGCAGCGTGGGCAGTCGGCGACCCAGCCACAGTCGTCGCAGGCCAACACCCGGGCGAAGCCCCGGCGGTTGAGCAGGATGAAGCACTGGCGCCCTTGGTCCAGGGTGGTGCGCATCGCATCGAGCAACGGGGTGCAGAGGCCCTCGTCGGGGCGGTGCACCCGGGTGTCCAGACAGCGCACCGGCGGTGGCTGGGAGCCGTCGGGGCGGTGGCTCAGGCGCAGGTACCGGTAGTGTCCGTTGCGGCTTTTCTCGAGGCTCTCCAGCGTCGGAGTCGCCGAGCCGAGGACCACCGGAATGGCCTCCAGGTGCCCGCGCATGATCGCAAGGTCCCGCGCGTGGTAGCGCAGCCCGTTCTGCTGCTTGTAGGCAGCGTCGTGCTCCTCGTCGACGATGATCAGGCCGAGCTGCGGCAGGGGCGTGAACAGCGCCGAGCGGGTACCGAGCAGCAGCCCGCGCTCGCCGCGCCGGGCCGAATCCCAGATGCGCAGGCGTTCACCCGCGGCGAGCCCCGAGTGCAGCGCCGCGACCTGTCCGGGAAAGCGCCGACTGACGCGCTGAACGAGTTGCGGCGTCAGCGCGATCTCCGGGATCAGGATCAACACCTGGCGCCCGAGGTTCAGGGTGTGCGCGGCGGCCTCGAGATAGACTTCGGTCTTGCCGCTGCCGGTCACGCCGTCCAGCAGGAACACCGCCGCCTGACCAGACTGGGCGCTGATCGATTCGACGGCCTGTTGCTGCTCTGCGCTCAGTTGCACCGCCAGCGTGCCGCTGACCGGCGCGGGCCCCGGTTCCGCGTCCACGGTTTCGAGGGTGCCGCGGGCGGCCAGACGTTCCAGTTCGCCACGGCGCAGCGCGAGGCCGGTCAGGTCGTTCAGCGCCTCCAGCGACAGCGGTGCGGGCGCGTGGCGCAGCGCTTCGATCACCCGTTGCTGGCGGGGTCCCAGGCGGGCGGACCCCGGCTGCGACGAACCCCATCGCCAGCGGGATTCGGGTTGCGGCGGGGGCGGCAGCGGCTGGCCCTTGCGCAGCGCCGGGGGCAGGGCATTGAGCACCACTTCCCCGATCGGGTGGTGATAGTAGCGGGCCGCAAAGCGCAGCAGTTCGAGCAGCGGCACGGGCAGGATCGGGCCGGGATCGAGCACTGCCTCCAGGTTGCGGATGCGGGCCGGGTCGATCGTGGGTGACTGCTCGGTCGCCATCACCACGCCGGTCTGTTCGCTGCGCCCGAAGATCAACCGAACCCGTTGGCCGACTGCGGGCACAGCGTCCGCCGGGCAGGCGTAATCGAAGAGTTGGTCGAGGGGGCGGTCCACGGCTACGCGGACGAAGGCGTCGGGAAGCATCGCGGCAGTTTACGGGATCCCGGAAGGTGCGGCACCGGCTTCGTGAAGTTATCCACCGATCCTGTGGATAACTCTGTGGATAGAACCGGCGTATCGCCCTGTGCCCCTTATGCCATCAGGGTTGTGTTGGATTGGATAAAAAACGTTCAAATTTTCTTTTTCTATAAAAAACAATAGCCTGCGAATATCTCGTATTCCTGGTTACAAGCAGTACCCCCTAAACCATACTATTTTCGTTCTCGGTTTCTTCTTGTGCATAACCGTTTGCAGCGCACCATCAAAAGCCTTGACAGGCCGATGTGCATCGGCATCCCCGCCAGACGGACCGAGGCCCGGACATGCCGGGCCTCGGTGGGGGAGCTGCGCAGGCCGGCCTCGGTCAGCCGCTTTCCTTGATCGCGGTGATCAGGCTGGAGGCGGCCTTCTGGCCGTCGCCGTAGAGCATGCGGGTGTTGTCGGCGTAGAACAGGTGGTTCTCGATACCCGAGAAACCGGCACCCTGGCCGCGCTTGATCACGATCACGTTCTTGGCCTGATCGGCGTTCAGGATCGGCATGCCGTAGATCGGGCTTTCGGGATTGCTGCGCGCGACCGGGTTCACCACGTCGTTGGCGCCGATCACGATCGCGACATCGGCGGTCTTGAACTCGTTGTTGATCTCGTCCAAGTCGTAGATCAGGTCGTAGGGCACGCCGGCCTCGGCCAGCAGCACGTTCATGTGCCCGGGCATGCGTCCGGCCACCGGGTGGATCGCGAACTTCACCGCGACACCGCGCTCGATCAGCAGTTGGCTCATCTCCCAGATCTTGTGCTGCGCCTGGGCCACCGCCATACCGTAGCCGGGCACGATGATCACCTTGTCGGCAAAGGCCATCATGATGCCGGCATCCGCCGCTTCGATCGGCTTCAGGCTGCCGCTGACGTCTTCGGCTGCGGCCCCGTCGCCGCCGCCGAACTGCTGAAACAGCACGTTGGTGATCTTGCGGTTCATCGCCTTCGCCATCAGCTGGGTCAGCAGGGTCCCCGCGGCACCGACGACGATACCGGCCACCATCAGCGCGGGGTTGTCGAGTACCAGGCCCTTCAGGCCGACCGCGAGGCCGGTGAGGGCGTTGTACAGCGAAATCACCACCGGCATGTCCGCGCCGCCGATCGGCAGCGTCATCAGCACCCCGAAGACGAGCGCGAGCAGGAAGAACAGGAACAGCACGCCCCCGTGAATATCGCCGCCGCTCAGCGCCAGGCTCAGGCCGAGCAACACGGTGACCGCGAACAGACCGAGGTTCAGCCATTGCTGCCCCGGATAGTGCACGGTGGTCTTCATCAGCCCCTGGAGCTTCGCGAAGGCGACCATCGACCCCGAGAAGGCCACGGCGCCGATCAGCGAGCCGACGACCGCGATCGCCAGAATCAGGTCCGAGGCGCCCGGCTGGGCCTGGATCAGGTACAGCGCGCCGATGCCGGCCGCGGCGCCGCCGCCCATGCCGTTGTACAGCGCGATCATCTGCGGCATGTCGGTCATCGCGACCTTCTGGCCGCTCCACCAGGCGACACCGCCGCCGAGCGCGATCCCGAGGATGATCAAGAGGTAATTGACGACCCCCTGGATCTCCGGATGGAAGAAGGTGACGACGGTCGCGAGCACCATGCCGATGCCGGCCCAGACGATGCCGCGCCGCGCGGTGGTCGGCGACGCCATCTGCTTCAGGCCGAGGATGAACAGGACCGCGGCGATCAGGTACGCGATGTTGATGATGGTCAGAAGCGCACCCATTATTTCGTTCTCCGGCTGGCCTTGAACATCTCCAGCATGCGTTCGGTCACCACATAGCCGCCGACCGCGTTACCGGCGGCGAGCACGACGGCGATGAAGCCGACCAATTGTTCCAGCGGTGTGGTCGCATGGCCGAGCGCGACCATCGTGCCGACCAGCACGATGCCGTGGATGAAGTTCGAGCCGGACATCAGCGGCGTGTGCAGGATCACCGGCACCTTGGAGATCACCTCGTAGCCGGTGAAGGCCGCGAGCATGAAGATGTACAGTGCGACGAAACCCTCGATCATGATGCGTCTCCGTGGATCGCTGCGCGGGTGGGGGCATGGACGATCTCGCCGTCCCGGGTCAGGCAGCTCTGCGCGACGACCTCATCGTTCCAGTCGGGCGTGAACGCGCCGTCGGTGATCATCGGGCTGAGGAAGTTGAGCAGGTTCTTCGCGTACATCTCCGAGGCGTGCAGCGCGACCTGAGACGGCACGTTCAGCGGTCCGTGAATGATCACCGAACCGTGTTCGATGGTCTCGCCGGGCTGGGTCAGCGCGCAATTGCCGCCGCCCTCGGCGGCCAGATCGATGATCACGGCGCCGGGCTTCATGCCGTCGACCATCGCGGCGGGAATCAGTTTTGGCGACGGGCGCCCGGGAATCGCCGCGGTGGTGATCAGCACGTCGGCCTTGGCGATGTAGCCGGCGAGTGCTTCCTGTTGCTGGCGCTTCTCGTCGTCGGTGAGTTCGCGGGCGTAGCCGCCCTCGCCCTCGGCGTGCACGCCCAGATTCAGGAACTTCGCGCCCAGCGATTCGACCTGTTCCTTGGTCGCCGAGCGCACGTCGTAGGCCTCGACCATCGCGCCGAGGCGGCGTGCGGTGGCAATCGCCTGCAGGCCGGCGACGCCGGCGCCGATCACGATCACCTTCGACGGCCGGATCGTGCCGGCGGCGGTGGTCAGCATCGGAAAGAAGCGGCACGAGAGGTCCGCGCCCATCAGCGCCGCCTTGTAGCCCGCCACCGCGGCCTGCGACGACAGCGCATCCATGCTCTGCGCGCGCGAGATGCGCGGAATCAGCTCCATCGCAAAGCTCAGGATCTTGCGCTGTTGCAGCGCGGCGACCAGCTCCGGGCTGCGGTGGGCATGAAAGAAACTCACCAGCGCCGAGCCTTCCGGCAGCGCCTCGACCTCGGCGACGGTCGGCGGCGCCACCCGGACCATCAGATCGGATTGGGCGAAGAGGTCGGCGGTCTCGAGGACCTTCGCGTCGGCGTAGGCCGTGTCCGGAAACCGCGCCGTCGATCCCGCGCTTGCCTCGATCTGCACCGACACGCCCATCTGGCCGAATTTGGCGGCCACCGTGGGGTCTATGGCGACACGGCGTTCGCCGCTGGCGCGTTCTTTGGGCACGGATAATCGGATGGACATGCGCTCTCTCCCAGGCCTGACGGCGGTTTTTCTGCCGGCACGCCGCGCTGACGAATCGTGATCGAATGGGTCGTTGCACCCATTTGGTGCGGTGCGGACAAAAACGGACCCGAGTGTAGCCGAATCGGACATGGGCGGAAACCGCGGGGTATCCGCTTCGTGGCGGCCCGATTCTTGCGTTCTGACGTCGGCCTGATTATTGTCCTCAAGGTGCGAACAATGGGAGTGGCCGCGATGGGATCCCTGCAACAGCAGGTCCTGCGCACGGACGGCGCGGGCATGCCTCTCGAATGGATCGATTACCAGCAGGCGGTTCGCCTTTATCACGGCGAACAGGTCGCCTATAGCTGCGGCTCGCTCCTGTATCGGGTTCACGGCGGCATCAGCGCACGCACCGGGCTGCAATCGGTGGTCGAGGTGAATTCGATCGTCGCCACCTACGGCACCAACCGTTCCCTGTACAAGGGCTACGTGCCGCCTCTGAACAACAGCACCCTGTTCCGCCGCGATGCGCACATGTGCCTGTATTGCGGGCAGCGCTTTTCGGTGCACGAGCTGTCCCGCGATCATGTGACGCCGATCAGCCAACGCGGCGAGGACACCTGGACCAATGTCGTCACCGCGTGCAAGCGCTGCAACAACCACAAGGCTGGCCACACCCCCGAGCAGGCCGGAATGCAGTTGCTGGCGATCCCCTTCCGGCCCACGCATGCCGAATACGTGTACCTGAAGGGGCGCCGGGTGCTGGCCGACCAGATGGAATTTCTGCAGGCCCATTTCCCGCGCAGCAGCCCGTTGCGCGCGCGCCTGCCCCACGGGTGAACACCCCGTTGTGGGCCGCGTTGTCGGCCTCGCCATCGGTAGCGCCATCAACCTCGCCATCGGCACCGTACCTTGAGAACTCCACTGCGGTATTCTGGTCCATTGAACCGGACACCCACAGTGGTGGCCGCACCCTGACCTGAGGATTGTCCTTGAAGTATCTTGGTGAAGCCGATTACCCGCATGGAAGCGCGAGCCGAATCGGCGTGCTGATCACGAATCTGGGTACCCCCGATGCGCCGACGCCGAAGGCCCTGCGCCGCTATCTGGGGCAATTTTTGTGGGACCCGCGCGTGGTGGAGATTCCCCGCCCGCTGTGGTGGTTGATCCTGAACGGGGTGATCCTGAATACCCGGCCCAAGCGCAGTGCGGCCAAGTACCAGACGGTGTGGACCCACGAGGGTTCGCCGCTGCTGGTGATCGCGCAGCGTCAGGCCGAAGGCATCCGCAAGCGGCTGGAGCAGCAGTTGGAGCCGTCGCTGGTGCCGCCAGTGGCGGTGGGCATGCGCTACGGCAATCCGTCGATTCCCGATGCCTTGAACGACCTGCGCCAGCAGGGGGTGCGCAAGATCGTGGTGGTGCCGCTGTATCCGCAGTTTTCGGCCAGTACCACCGCTTCCACCCTCGATGCGGTCTCGCAGGAATTGCGCGGCTGGCGCTGGACGCCGGACCTGCACTTCGTTTCCGGGTACGAACGCGAGCCCGGGTACATCAACGCGCTGGCGGCCAGTGTGCAGGAACACTGGGATCAGAACGGGCGCGCCGACCGGCTGGTGATGTCCTTTCATGGCGTTCCCAAGCGCTACCTTCTGGCTGGCGATCCGTACCACTGCCTGTGTCATGCCACCGGCTATCAGCTCGCCCAGGCGCTGGGGCTGGAGGCCGAGCAGTGGCAGCTGACCTTCCAGTCGCGCTTCGGTCGCGCGGAGTGGCTGCGCCCCTACACCGACGAGACCTTGAGCCGCCTGCCCAGCGAGGGGGTGAAGAGCGTGGACATCATCTGCCCCGGATTTTCAGCCGATTGCCTGGAGACCCTCGAGGAGATCGCCGATGAGAATCGCGAGGTCTTTCTGGAAGCGGGTGGCGAACACTTCAGTTACATACCGGCCTTGAACGACCGCCCGGACCACCTCGACTTTCTGACCGACCTGGTGCTGCGTCACGCCCAGCCATGGTTGGACACCGCCACCGACGATCCCGCCGCGCGCGCCGCGGCACGGGAGCGGGCTCTTGCGCTGGGCGCTGCGCAGTAGCGAGCGCTGATGGCCGGCACAAGCGAGAGCGGTTCAACCGAACACGGTTCAGCCGAGCGCGGGCCAAGCGAGAACGGGGCAGCCGATGTCGGGGCAGGCGATGTCGGGGCAGGCGATGTCGGGGCAGTCGACGCCGGACCTGCTGAGATCGGCGCGGTGATCATCGGCGACGAGATTCTCAGCGGCAAGCGTCGGGATCGGCATCAGGCGGCGCTGATCCAGGCCTTGAACGAGCGTGGCCTGGAACTGGCCTGGTTAAGGATCGTGGGCGATAACGCCGTGCGCCTCACCGAGACCTTCCGCGAGACGCTGCGCCGCGATGCGCCGGTTTTCAGTTTCGGCGGGATTGGCGCGACGCCGGACGACCGCACCCGCGCCTGTCTGGCCCAGGCGCTGGACCGGCCGCTGCAACGCCATCCCGAATTCGTGGCTTTGCTGGAGGCCCGCTTCGGGGCCGAGGCCTATCCCCACCGGGTGCGCATGGCGGAGTTGCCGGAGGGGGCGACGCTGATTCCCAACCCGGTGAACGGCATTCCTGGCTTCGCCTGTCGGCAGCACTTTTGTGTACCTGGGTTCCCGGCGATGGCCGAGCCGATGCTGCGCTGGGTGCTCGATGGACCACTGGCGCATCTGCGCCCGGCAGAGGTCCCGAGCGAGCAGGCGCTGCGGCTGTTCGACGTGCCGGAAAGCCGCCTGGTGCCGTTGCTGGAGACACTGGAGGCGCGCTATCCCGAACTGCGCATCTCGTGCCTGCCCGGGCACCAGGGCGATCGGCCGCGCCTCGAGCTGGGCATTCGCGGACCTGCGGACCGGGTGGCGGTGGCCTTTGCAGAGCTGCGCCAGACCCTGGTGGCGGATGGCTACGTGGATCGGGAGCAGCGGCTGGAGATCCTGTCCGGCGATCCACCACACCGGCCCTAGGACGTGGAAACCCCGGCGCAGTGTTCGCTCCCCGAGCTTGCGCAGACGCTGGCGACCCATGGTCTGGCGGTGATGCCCCGGGCCATCGCCCCCGATCTGGTCGCAGCCCTGCGGGAAGAAATCCATGCGCACCGGGTGCGTGCGGGGATGCATCCGGCGCGCATCGGACGCGGCCGAGGCCGGCGACGCGTCGCCGCGGTGCGGGGCGACTGGATTTGCTGGCTGGATGGCTCGAGCGAGGCGCAGCGCCTGTTTCTGGCGCAGCTGGAGGCGATCCGGCAACAGGTGAATGCGGCGCTGTGGCTCGGATTGTTTGAAGTCGAAGCCCATTTCGCGCTGTACCCACCGGGCGCCGGCTATCAACGCCATGTCGATGCCTTCCAGCAGGACAACCCCCGGCGCCTGTCGGCGGTGCTGTACCTGAATCGTCACTGGCGCAGTGCCCAGGGCGGCGCCCTGACGATCTACGACCCGCAGGGCCAGGAGGTGCAGCGGATCCTGCCCGAGGCCGGCACGCTGGTGCTGTTCCTGAGCCAGAGCGTTCCCCACGCGGTGTTGCCGACCCGGCGTTGGCGCGCGAGCATTGCCGCCTGGTTTCGCATCCGGCAGGCGGATAACCCGCTGGCCAGTCTCGCCCGGCTCCAGCCGGATGACCTGGCGGAGTCCGTTCCGGCGCGTGATCCCTCCGGGTCTTGATCCTTTCGGCGCGGGATCAGTTCAGTTCGGTGCGGATGGTGATCTCCACCCGGCGATCGGCGGGGCGTTCGGCGGCGTCGCCGTCGGCTTCGGCCGTGTCAACGCCGCGGGGGCCGCGACCCTCCACACGCAGGCGCTCCTCGCCGACACCCCGTTGGAGCAGGGCCGTGGCGACCGCATCCGCGCGTTCCCGGGACAGGATCCGGTTGTACTCCACGGGGCCGGTGCTGTCGGAATAACCGATGACCTCGGCCACGGTGTCCTCGAATTGGTCGAGAACGCGTGCCGCCTGGTTCAGCAATGGCGCGAAATCGGGATCGACCTCGCGGCTGTCCCAGCCGAACAGCACCTGCTCGTGAAACAACACTTCCTGAAGGGTGGGCTCGTGAAGGGCAGGAGCCGGGCGATGGGGGCCTGCGGCGCGTGCGGAGTGGGTGGCCGTGGGCTCGGATGGGGGGGGTGGCCGCGAACCCGGCACCTCGGCGGTAGCGGATCCCGCCGAGGGCAACGCCGTCTCTCCGACGTTGCGGCCAGCGGTATCGATGCCGGCCGCAGACGCGGATTCCGTGCTGCCGGGCCGGGTCGCGTCGTCGGCGGTCTTTCGGTCCGTGTCGCCGGGCCTGCGGACCTCCGTCGACGGTGTGCCGGCCGACGACGTGCCCGGAGCCACTTCGGCGCGAGGCTCGGGGTTGCGGGTATGGTCGTTGGCCGTGGACTCCGGTATTCCCGGCTCGACGCCCTCGAACCAGGCGTTCAGGGTGCCCCGAGCCGCCGCCGAGGAGTCGTTTACCCAGCCCTGGAATTGCGCCAGGCTCGGCTCCAGGCGGGTGATCGTGGTTTCAAGAACGGCCGGCCGGTAAAGCTGCAATGCGCCTAGTACTGCAGAAAAGCTTAGCACGGCGGCGGCCAGGGTCCACAGCAGGTAGGCGCTTCTGTGGGCCTTCGGGCGCGAGTGGTCGATCGCCCGTATCGACTCCTCGGCTATCGATTTCTGACGCGGGGCCCGCGGGGACCAATCCGGTTGCGGCTGATCGATTTCTGGCCCGTTCTGCTTCGGCCAATCCTTTTCCGGCCAATCCTTTTCCGGCACGATGTGGGGTGGCGCGGCGGCGGCACGGTCTCCATCCGGAGTGCCCGCGTCGATGGGCGGCGCCGTCGCGACGTCTGTCGAGAACGATGCCGTCGCTGAAAGGCCCGAGGGAACGGGGGCGCGCGGGTTCTGGACCGCTGTGCGGATGGGTTCGACGCCCGCTTCGGTCGCGGGTACCGCGGGTTCGATCCGGGTGTCGGCCGGCGGCTCGGGGGGTTCCGCTTGCACCGCGGGGTAGAGGCCATGATCGATCTCGGACCACACCGGATCGCCGCCGCGTGCCTCCGCAAAGACCGCGTCGTTGCGGCCGGCGGCGCCTTCGTTGTCGGCGCCTGCGCCCTCGAAACCCGAGAGCGGGTCTTGTGTCTCGTAGGGCGGCAGGGCCAGTTCTTCCTGCTCCAGGTCTCGGACCACGAGTTCGGCATCGGTGGCCGTAAGCGTATGGCGCTCGGTAATGAAGCCGTGCAGCAATAGCCGGCTGCAGATCAGGTTGATGCGCCGGGGGACCCCGCCGCTGAAGTCGAACACGATCGGCAGTACGCCCGGTTCGAACACCGGATCGCCGGTCCAGCCGGCGCGTTCCAGTCGATGCCGGACATAGCTGACGGTTTCCTCGCGATCCAACGGGTCCAGATGCCAGGCGGCCACCAGCCGTTGGTGCAGCTGCTCCAGCGCGCGGCCGCGAACCAGCGTGCGCAGGGCTTCCTGTCCGACCAGCACGATCTGCAGCAGGGGCTGGCCGGAACGTTGGAGGTTGGTCAGTAGCCGCAGTTCCTCCAGCGCCGAGGCGACCAGATCCTGGGCCTCGTCGATAATCAGTAGGCTACGGTGGCCGGTTCGATGCTCCTTGGACAAGAACTCCATCAGATCCTGCAACACCGTCGACTTGTGCTCGGCGTGGGAATCCAGCCCGAAGGCATAGGCGGTCATGCGCAACAGGTCTTCGGCCCCCAGTTGCGTACTGACCAGGGTCGCGGCCTTCACCTGGTTACGCGGCAGGCTGTCCAGCAGATCCTGGATCAGGGTGGTCTTGCCGGTCCCGGGTCGACCGGTGATCATTACGAAGCCCTCGGCGCGATAGAGGGCGTATTCGACATAGGCCTTGGCTCGGGCGTAGCTTCGGTGGTTGAAACAGAAGCGGTGGTCCGAGCTCAGGCGGAAGGGATCGGTTTTGAGGCGGTAGAAACCTTCGTACATGGTGTTTATACCCCCAAGGTCGGCGCAACGGCGGAAGGGGAATCACGAAGTACTCGGTGGACCCCTCAGTCTCCGGGCCCATCCAGTGCGCGTCAAGGGGTTGACGCCGTGGGAACGTGAGGCCCCGGGGATTTTGCCCGCCAACGGGCCGCGGTCCCTGTGGCGGCCCGGTCCGGATCCGGAAAAAGAAAAGCCCCGGCAGGGCCGGGGCACAGAGTCAATCAGGTGGGGAATCGGATCGCCGCTGCGGCACGATCCGATTCCCCGATACCGAGCCGGACTTAATTGACGCCGGCCAGCCGGAAGGCGTAGTCGGCTTCGACGTCGGTGGTCGCGACCCACTGCTGGTAGGCAATGAACTGGTCTTCCATGGCCTGGGTCGGGAACCGGCCGGTCGCCGATACGTTGCCATTCCTCGCGCCGTCCAGCGAGGCGACGGGACGGATACGGGCGTCGATCGCATGCGTCACGTCGAGGTCGTTTTCGGCGATCCAGACGAGGTAGGCGTTGTATTGGTTTTCCATCGCCTGGGTCGGGAAGCGGCCGCTGTAGGAGACCTCACCGCTCATGCCGACTTCGTAGCCGAGTTGGGCGGGGGTGTTCGGTTCGGTGGCCTGCAGGGCGCCGGCAGAAGCAAGCAAGGCCGCAGCGGCGAGGGTCTTCAGTGCGTAGTTCTTGATCATGGCGAGTTTCCTTCCGGGGGACCCGGGTCTGTTCAAAGGGTTTGTTGAATTAGTGATTCCTAATATACACAGGGAAAACCCACTTGGCAAGTCGAGTATGCGGGTGGGGTTTCCTGCTGACCGAGGGGGGGCATCCGGGGGAACACCGGCCGAGTCGGGCGGCGTTCGGCTTTGGGCCCTGCGCCGTGCGCCTTCGGGTGTGGGCGGCGGGCCGGGCGCACCCGCAAAGCCAATCGTTGCCCCGGATCAAAGGCCTCGGGTCAGGCCTTCCCGGGCACCGTCGGCGCGATGGGACTCAGCATCAGGTCGTCTTCGGTGATGACGTGGCCCCAGGTCTGCTTCGCCTGCAGGTAACGCCGGTTCCATTGATCGACCCCGGCCAGGTGCTTGATCGGCTGGACGTTCTCGAGGCCGTGCGCGGCGAGGTCCGCGACCTTCTTCGGATTGTTCGTCAGCAGGCGAAAGGGCTGATCGCCCAGCTGCCACTTGAGGATGGCGGCGGCGTCGGCAAAGTCCCGGGAGTCGTCCGGAAGCCCGAGGCTGCGATTGGCCTCGTAGGTGTTTTCGCCGCCGTCCTGGAGCAGGTAGGTCGCGGCCTTGGCCCAGAGCCCGATGCCGCGTCCCTCGTGCCCGGCCATGTACACCAGGTAGCCGCCGGCAGGATCCTTCTGGATCTGCTTGACCGCGGCGGCCAGCTGCGGGCCGCAATCACAGCGTTGCGAGCCGAAGACATCGCCGGTGAGGCAATTCGAGTGGACCCGGACCAACGGATTGCCTGAGGGTTGCGGTTCGCCGATCACCAGCAGGCTGTTGACCGCCATCGAGGCGGTCAGGGACGCAAACAGATGCTGCGCGCCGCGTTCGCGCAATTCGGCCGCCAGGTCATCGACCTTCGCCACCTCGGTGCGGCGCACGAAGACGTACCACTGGACGACCAGGGGTTCGTCGGTGATCGCGACCGGCAGCGCGATCGGACCAAGAATATCCAGTGCCAATTCCCCGGGCACATCGGCCAGGGTGACATCCATGACCGTGCCCGCGGCATCGATCCGCGTCAGCTTGCCTTGGGCGATCAGGCGTGTGCGCACCGTGGGGTCGATGTAGGTAAACATGCATCGGTCTCTCTGAGGTTCGGGACAGTGCACGATTCGGCAGGGCCGGCCGTGCGCATCCGGCCATCGTGGTTATCCGGCATTGATTGGAGACGGCATTCAATGGCAGGCACGATGCGTCGAGCGGCGCCGCGCTGCGATCGGCAGGTGCGCCCATGCGTTTCACCAGACCCGGTTCAGCCGGTGCCGGCTCATGAACCACGGCACCCGGGGCCGGTGTACTTGAGAAACTGGTGGGCCCGGCAGGACTCGAACCTGCAACCAAAAGATTATGAGTCTTCTGCTCTAACCATTGAGCTACAGGCCCGAGAACAAGGGTGCGGGCCGGTTACTCGAGGTCCATGTAGGTGCGCAGCAGTTCGGCCCGGGTCGGGTGGCGCAGCTTGCGCAGGGCCTTGGCTTCGATCTGGCGGATGCGCTCGCGGGTCACGTCGAACTGTTTGCCGACTTCCTCGAGGGTGTGGTCGGTGTTCATGTCGATGCCAAAGCGCATGCGCAGGACCTTGGCCTCGCGCGGGGTCAGCGTGGACAGGATTTCGCGGGTGGCCTCGGAAAGGCTCTCGCGAGCGGCCGAGTCGCCCGGCGTCATCACCTTTTCGTCTTCGATGAAGTCGCCCAGGTGCGAGTCTTCGTCGTCGCCGATCGGGGTTTCCATCGAGATCGGTTCCTTGGAGATCTTCATCACCTTGCGGATCTTGTCCTCGGGCATCTCCATGCGCTCGGCGAGTTCCTCGGGGGTCGCCTCGCGGCCCATCTCCTGCAGCATCTGGCGCGAGACCCGGTTCAGCTTGTTGATCGTCTCGATCATATGCACCGGAATGCGGATGGTGCGCGCCTGGTCGGCGATCGAGCGGGTGATCGCCTGGCGAATCCACCAGGTGGCGTAGGTCGAGAACTTGTAGCCGCGCCGGTATTCGAACTTGTCCACCGCCTTCATCAGGCCGATGTTGCCTTCCTGGATCAGGTCGAGGAACTGCAGGCCGCGGTTGGTGTACTTCTTCGCGATCGAGATCACCAGGCGCAGGTTGGCCTCGACCATCTCCTTCTTCGCGCGGCGCGCCTTGGCCTCGCCGATCGACATGCGGCGGTTGATGTCCTTGATCTCGGCGATGCTCAGCGTCGCCTTGCGCTCGATCTCGCGCAGCTTCTTCTGCATGCGCACGACGTCGTCGGCGACCGTCGCCAGTTGATCGGTGTAGCGGCCCTTGGCCTTCTGGGCCTCGGCGATCCAGCCCAGGTTGGTCTCGTTCTTGGGGAACGAGTCCAGGAAGATCTTGCGCGGCATGTGCGCCTGGCCGAGCACCAGGTTCGCGATCTGGCGTTCGAAGCGACGGATGTCGCCGATGGTCGCGTGCAAGCTCGCGGTGAGGTCGTCGACCACCCGCGGGACCAGCTTCAGTTCCATGAAGTAGCGGGCGGTCTCCTCGCGGGCCTCGGCATAGCGCGCCATATCGCCCGCAGCGAAGGCCTCGTGGGCGATGCCCTGGAGTTCACGCAGGCGCGCAAAGCGCAGGCGCGCCTCTTCGGGATCGGGGCCGGTGTCCTCGATTTCTTCCGCCGCTTCGTCGTCATCGTCGGCGTCGGTGTCATTGGACTCGGCAGCCGCGGCCGGCGCGGGGGGCGGCGGTGCGGGCGCCTCGACCACTGCGCCGGGTTCAGCCAGGCCGCGCGCAATGGCTTCGCCATCGGCGACCTCGGGGTTGATGAAGGCCACCACGATGTCGGTCAGTCGGTTGTTGTTCGCGATCACGCGGTCGTAATGATCGAGCAGGCGCTGGATCGCCGAGGGGTGGTGCGCCAACGCAAACAGGACCTGCATCAGGCCCTCTTCGATGCGCTTGGCGATGCGGATCTCGCCCTCGCGGGTCAGCAGCTCGACCGTGCCCATTTCGCGCATGTACATGCGCACCGGGTCCGTGGTGCGGCCGAAGTCGCTGTCGACGGCGGCCAGCGCGGCCACGGCATCCTCGGCGTCGTCGTCGGTGGAGACGCTGCCGTCCGACAGGAGCAGGGTGTCGGCGTCCGGCGCCTGTTCGTGCACCGCGATTCCCATGTCGTTGATCATCGCAATGATGTCTTCGATCTGATCGGAATCGATGATCGAATCCGGCAGATGATCATTCACCTCGGTATACGTCAGGTAGCCTTGCTCCTTGCCCTTGGCAATGAGCTCCTTGAGCTGCGACTGTTGTTCTTCCCGGTTCATTGCGTGCGCACTCCGACGTAGATCGTGTAAAACCGCCAATCAGTCAGTATAGCAGAGAATACTGATTTTGCGGTTTCCTCTGGATGTGGTAAGAGAGAACGTGCGAAGTTCTGACCGGGTGGCGCCGCCAGGGTTCACCGGATCTGTGCCTCTCGACCGTTGCCGACGACTCCGTGTAGGCAGCGCCGTGCATCCTCTTCATACTCTCTGCAGTTCATACCCACTACAGTGGGGGGGATTGGCCGATCTTCAAGGGGTGCCGTTGCGCCGCAGCACCGCAACGGCGTCCGACGCTACGGTGTCCGACGCTCCGGCGCCCCATTCTCCACCAACCAACCTTGAAGACGGCGCAGCTCGGTGATTTCTTCCGCCTGCAACGGCCGCTCGATCATCGACAGGCTGCGAATGCGGCCGCGACAGTGCTCGAGGAACAGCCGATCGGCGCTGTCGAGCGCGACCCGGCGCGCCAGCGCCGACTCCTCGTCGTTCAGGGGCAGGCTGGCCAGTGCCATCAGGCGCGGGAACAGCGGATCGTTGCGAAACTGTTCGAGCAGCCGTCCGGTGGAAATGCCGGGATTCTTTCGAATGCCCTCGAGGATGGCCCCCAGAATGACTGCGGCCTGTCCGCCGGTGGCCACCAGGCGCTCGAGGCTCGGGTCCTGCCAGGGGGCCTGCGGATCCTGTAGGACCCGCGCCAGCAGCGCCGCCCAGAGCTGGCTCGGCCCGCGGGCCCGTCCCGGGGGCGGGGTGCGCTCGGCCGGGGCCTCGGGCGTTGCGGTGGAGCGGATCGGCGCGATGACATCGGACACCTGCAACAGGGCTTCGATCTGGCTGCGCGCGCTCTGCGTCTGCTCCGCCACCAACTCGCAGAGTTGCCCCCGAAACAGCGGGTCGGTCACCGTGCCGATCAATTTGACCGCGGCATGGGCGCACTGGCTGCGGCCCTCGGCGGTCGTGAGCGGATAGCGTTCGGCCAGCAGTCGCAGGAAGGTTTCCGACAGCACGGAGGCCCCGCGCAGGCGCTGCTGCCACCCCTCCAGCCCGTCCCGGCGCACCAGGCTGTCCGGATCGTCGCCTTCAGGCAGGAACAACACCCGAACTTCGCGCATGCCCTGGACCACCGGCAGCGCCTGCTCCACCGCACGCCAGGCGGCGCGCCGGCCGGCCGTATCGCCGTCGAAGCACAGCACTACCGTCGATACCTGGCGAAACAGCAGGTCCAGGTGGGTGCGGGTCAGCGCGGTGCCCATGCAGGCCACCGCCCGTCGAAAGCCGGCCTGCGCCAGGCCGACCACGTCCATGTAGCCCTCGGTGACGATCAGTTCGTCCAGCCGGGTTTCGGCGCGCCGGGCCTCGTACAGCCCGTAGAGAATCTGGCTTTTGTGGAAGACGCTGGATTCGGGGCTGTTCAGGTACTTGGGCTCGCCGGGTTCGATCAGGCGACCGCCGAAGCCGACGGTGTGCCCGCGCCGGTCGCGGATCGGAAACAGGATCCGGGCGCGAAACCGGTCGCGCAGGCCGCCGTCATCGCGGCGGGTGGCCAGCCCGGCGTCGATCAGCGTCTGGTGGTCGAAGCGTTCGCGCAGCGCGCGCACCAGGGTATCCCGGCCCGCCGGTGCCCAGCCGATCGCAAAATCGCGCGCCGTGCTGCCGTGGATGCCGCGGCCCTTCAGGTAGTCGATCGCCGCAGGGGTCTGTTTCAGCTGCTCGACGTAGAACCGTGCGGCGGCCTCCAGCGCCGCGAGCAGGTGCCCGGTCGGTTCGGCCTCGACGGTGCCGGCTTCGCGCGGGACCTCGAGCCCCGCCCATTCGGCGAGTTGTTCGATGGCCTCGGGAAAGCTCAGGTTCTCGTGTTCCATCAAAAAGCTGACGGCGGTGCCGTGCGCGCCGCAGCCGAAGCAGTGGTAGAACTGTTTTTGCGGTGACACGAAGAACGAGGGGGTGTTCTCGGCGTGGAAGGGGCAGCAGGCGGAGAATTCGCTGCCGGTCTTCTTCAGGGGCACGGACCGCTGGATCAACTCGACCAGATCGGTGCGTTCGAGCAGATCGTCGATGAACGGCTGTGGAATGCGTCCGGCCATGGCTGCCTGTGGATGGCCGTCGGGGGCCGGTTGCGTCGGGGGTGATGATCGCACGTCTGCCGGGGTGGCGGCAGAACCCAGGTCGCCTTTTCGGGCCTGGCAGGGCTCGGCGGCCCCGCAAGAACCGGAATCCGGCCGGGCTCAGCGCTGAATGCCCTGCACCGAGCCGATGGAACGCAGCCACGGCTCGTTCGCGCGCACCGCCTCGGGCAGGTCGCCCGCGGCCGCCTCGGCGGCGGCCCGGGTGGCGAAGCTGCCGGCCAGGATGACCACGAAGTCGCGTCCGCCGGAGCGGGTTTCGATGTAACGAACGCCGCCCAGCGCATGGCGGGTCGCATAGTCTTGAGCCGAGGTCAGGTTCGGCGCGGCAATCAGCTGGATGGTGGTGTGGCTGGGGTTTTGCCCGCTCAACCAGCGCCGATCGGCTGCCAGGGTTCCCGTGGGTTCGGCGGGTGTGGCCGTGGTGCTCGGGGCGGCCGGTGTCGGCGCTGGTGCTGCGGGGGCCGCTTCGATTGGTGCCGGCGCCGTCTCGACGGGCGCTTGTGCCTGCGGGGCGGAGGTCGCTGGCGGTGCAACGCTGGGTTCTGTGGATGGCGTCGGGAGCGGGGCTTCGGCCGGTGTCGGGGCATCGGCCGGCGTTCGCGCTGGGGTGTCCGCCGGGCGTGGCGGCGGTTCGGATAGCGACGGGGCCGCGGCCGGCGGTGCGGGGGGCGGTGCGGCCGGTGCCGTTGCGACCTCTGGAGCGGCTTCGGCGGGAGCGGTTGGCGCCGGTGCGCGGGGGTCGAAGGGGACGGTCACGAGCTCGGAGTCGCCCACAGCGGGGCGGCCGTCCGGCTCGACGTCGGCCCGTGGGGCTGCGCCGGGTGGCGCGGTCCGTGGCAGCGGCAGTTCGACGGTATGCCCCTCGGGCGGTGGACTGCGTTCAAACAGCGACCCGGCAAACGGCGCCAGGATCAGCACGGCCACCGTGGTCGCCACCACCGGAACGAACCACGGCCGGTTCCAGAACGGGGCCTCGGCACCGTGTTCTTCGGGTTCGGTCGTGCCCGGAGGTGTGCCCGGAGGAGTGCCCGGGTGTGGAGCCGGCGCCGGCTCAAAATGTGCCGGGTCGGTGCCGTCTGCCGCGGTGCGCCGTGCCGGCGTGTCGACGGTCGTCGTCCTGGCGGCAATGGATGCGTTGGCCGCGCGCCATGCCGGGCCTGGGCTCGTTTTGGGGGCCGACCGGTCTTCGGATTCGTTGTCCGTGGTGGGCCCGTTGCCATCGGCGGCCGGTTCGGCCGTGGGATTCGCATCGGGTTCGCGCCCGATAGGGGCCTCTTCGCCAAATTCGGGTTCGGCGGGCACGTCCTGTTGGGCCACAGGTCCGGTCAGCGGCGCCCCCGGTGCTTCGTGGTCCCCCGGTCGTTCGTGGAAACGGGGTGCTTCGGGTGCTGTGGGGGTTTCGGGCGATTCAAGGCTTTTGGGGTTATCCGGGCTCGGCGGGCTCGGCGGGCTATCGCTCCTGGAGGTCGGGGGGCGGGTCGGGATGAGGTCGGGGCGGGTCTCGCTGCGAATACCCTGGATGCCGCGCGTGCGATCGGCGGCGGCAAAGGCCTCCGCGGAGGCGATGGCGCCTTCCAGCGTGAAGGGGGTGTTAACCGGCTTCTGGGCTCGGGTCCGGCATTGATCCTCCAGCCAGGCATTGGCTTGGGCGTTCAGGGCCGCGGGCAGTCCCTTGCTTTCTGCCTGCAGGTCGCCGATGTCATCGCGGGTCAGCAGACTTTCGGGCTCGGCGAGCCCGGCGGCGCGCAGGCGGTGGTGCAGGTACGCACCGCTCTGCTCGAGGCTGAACGGGCGCAGGCTGAAGCGGGCGATGCGATCCTCGTCGGCCGGGCGCAGGTTCAGGCGGCGGCGCAGCAGCACCGGGTCGCCGGCCAGCACCAGGCGCGGGGCGCGGCCCTCGGTTTCGAGGATCTCGCTGCGCATGCGCAACAGGATATTGATGATGTCCATGCCCAGCAGATGCGCATCGTCGACCGCGATCACCGGATCCTGGCCGGCACGAACCCGGTCCGCCAGCAGGTCGGTCAGGGCCCGGTCGGGGTCGTCGTGGCCGCCGTCGCGCAGGTGGTTGCGCAAGGTGAAGTCGACCGCCTCGAACTGGGTCGTCAGCCGAGCCCGGAAGGCGATCAGCTCAAAGTTCTCGGGCAGGCTGCCGAGCAGGCGCATCAGCTGCATGCTGCGACCGGAACCGCTCTCGCCGGTCAGCATCAGGATCGCGGCGGGCGCGGCCAACTCCTGGCCGGAACTGGCGATGAATTCGTCGAGCACCTCGTCGGTGTAGACGAAGTCCTCGCTGGGCAGGGCGTCGAAGGGGGCGTGCTGAAGCTTTAATTTGGCGAGGCAATCAGGGGACAAGGGCATGGGCAGGGACTCAGATCAGGGTGCGCAGGTCGAAGATGCGGTGATGTTCGCGGATCGCGTAGCGGTCGGTCATGCCCGCGATGTAATCGGCGATGCCGCGGGCCAGCCCCTGTTCGTCGCCGTGTTCCCCGGTGTGCGCCGGTTGCTGGCTCAGTTGCCGGCAATGAGCCTGGAAATGCTCGGGTAGTAGCTTGGGATCGTCCATGAAGCCGTTGAACAGGTCTTCCACGATGCGCTGGGCCTTCACGGTCATCCCGTAGACGTGGTGATGATGGTACAGGTTCTGGCGCAGGAACCGCTTGAGCTCGTGGTTCCGGGTGGCCATCGGGGGGCTGAATTGGATCAGCGGTTCGGGATGCCGGCGCACCGCGTCCAGGTCGGCCACGCCGGCCGCGTGGATTGCCTCGGCACTGGCGGTGATCAGGTCGGACACCAGGGCGTCGATCATGCGGCGCACCGTCTCGTGCTGGACACGGCGCGGTGCCAATTTCGGGTAGCGCGCCAGCACCTGGTCGTGGCAGGTGCGAAACAACTCAACCTCGCACAACTGCGCCATCGTCAGCAGGCCGACGCGCAGCCCGTCGTCGACGTCGTGGTTGTTGTAGGCGATTTCGTCGGCGCGGTTGGTGAGCTGGGCCTCCAGGCTCGGCTGGCCATGGGTGAGAAAGCGCTCGGCCACTGGTCCCAGACGCCGGGCGTTGTTCGCCGAACAATGCTTCAGGATGCCCTCGCGGGTTTCGAAGCTCAGATTCAGACCGTCGAATTCGGCGTAATGCTGTTCCAGGAAATCGACGATGCGCAGCGATTGCAGGTTGTGTTCGAACCCGCCCCGGCCGGTCATGCACCGGTTCAGCGCGTGTTGCCCGGCGTGACCGAAGGGCGTGTGGCCGAGGTCGTGGGCGAGCGCGATCGCCTCGGTCAGGTCCTCGTTCAACCCGAGCGCCCGGGCGCTCGAGCGGGCGATCTGGGCCACCTCCAGCGAGTGGGTCAGGCGGTTGCGAAACAGGTCTCCCTCGTGGTTCACGAAGACCTGCGTCTTGTATTCCAGGCGCCGAAACGCGGTGGAGTGCACGATGCGGTCGCGGTCGCGCTGGAAGGCCCCGCGGTGCCTCGGTGGCGGTTCCGGATGGATTCGGCCGCGCGAGCGCGACTCGGTGGCCGCGGCCGCGCTCAGAGGCGGACCCGGCGGCGGGTTCGCCGGCTGCGTAGGGGTGGGTTCAGACGGCACGGTGGGGCTGCGCCTCGGGCGTCGGCAGCGTGGCCGTCAGCGCCTGGGCCGGGAAGTCGCCGGTCACGATTGCCCGCCCGATCCCCTGGAGCAGTACCAGGCGCAGCCGACCGTCCAGCACCTTCTTGTCGATTGCCATCAGTTCGCGAAAGCGCGCGGCATCGAGCTCCGGCGGCGGCGCGAGTTGCAGCCCGGCTCGGGCGATCAGCGCCTCGGCGCGTTCGCGTTCGGCACGGCTCAGCCAGCCCAGGTGCTCGGACATGCGCGCCGCCATCGCCATGCCGGTACCGACCGCCTCGCCGTGTAACCAGCGGCCGTAGCCCATGCCGGCCTCGATCGCGTGGCCGAAGGTGTGGCCGAGGTTCAGCAGCGCCCGACGCCCGGATTCCCGCTCATCGGCGGCGACCACCTCGGCCTTGCAGGCACACGAGCGGTAGATCGCCTCGCTGACGGTTTCCGGGTCGAGCGCGAGCAGCGCCTCGATGTGCTGCTCCAGCCAGATGAAGAAGTCGAAGTCCTGCATCAGGCCGTACTTGATGATTTCCGCGACCCCGGCACGCAGTTCGCGTTCCGGCAGCGTCTCCAGCGTGGTGGTATCGATGATCACCGCGCGCGGTTGATGAAAGGCACCGATCATGTTCTTGCCCAGCGGGTGGTTCACGCCGGTCTTGCCGCCGACAGACGAATCCACCTGCGACAGCAGCGTGGTCGGGATCTGCACGAACTCGATGCCGCGTTGATAAATCGCCGCGGCGAATCCGGCGATGTCGCCGACCACGCCGCCGCCGAAGGCGATCAGCAGGCTGCCGCGGTCCAGGCGGGCTGCCAGCATCCGGCTCAGGATCGATTCGACCGTTTCCAGCGTCTTGAAGCGTTCGCCGTCCGGCAGATCGATCCACTCCAGCGCGTGGCCCTGCAGGCGGGCGCGCAGACGCGCCCCGTGCAGCGGCGTGACAGTCTCGTTGCTGACCACGACCAGGCGCCGGCCGTGCAGGTGGGATTCCAGCAGTTCCGCACGCTCGAGCAGCCCGCGGCCGATGTGGATCGGGTAGCTCCGAGAGCCGAGGTCGACATTGAGGGTCTTCATGCCCGGCATGATAGCGTGACCGCCCAAGACTGCGTAAGCCCGGCTTGCATACGCCCGGATGCTGCGGTCGCCGGGTTGCGCTTTTGCTTTTGCCGCACTTTGATTTACCATAGCCGGCTCTGCTGTGGCGGGTGCTGCGGGCCGATTGGGCTGCCGCGAGCCTGGGCAGCTGGAAAACCGGACACCGAATACCCATTCCGAATCATCAACGGAGAGACTATGCCCCACGTTCGAGTACGCGATAACGAGCCCTTTGAAGTCGCCCTGCGTCGCTTCAAACGCACCTGCGAGAAGGCCGGTGTGGTTTCCGAAGTGCGCCGCCGGGAGTACTACGAGAAGCCGACGACCGAGCGCAAGCGCAAGGCCGCGGCGGCCGTGAAGCGTCAGCTCAAGCGCAATTCCCGGGACGTCACCCGCCGCGTGCGGATGTACTGAACGCCTCTTCAGGACCCTTCCCCTTGGCACTGAAAGACCGGGTCGCAGAAGCGATCAAGGCGGCGATGCGAGCGCGCGAGCGTGAGCGTCTGGGTGCGTTGCGTCTGATTCATGCCGAGATCACGCAGTTCGAGGTGGACCAACGCCGCGAGGCGGATGATGCCACCGTGCTCGGTATCCTGAACCGGATGCTGAAGCAGCGGCGGGACTCGATCGAGCAATACCGCAAGGGCCAGCGCGAGGATCTCGCAGTGCGCGAAGAGGCCGAGGTGGCGGTGATCCGCGAGTTCCTGCCCGAGGCCTTGACCGAGGCCGAGGTGGAGGAACGCATTACCGCTGCGATCGAGGCCTCGGGCGCCGCCGAACCCAAGGACATGGGGCGCGTGATGGCGATCCTGAAACCGCAGATCCTCGGACGGGCGGACATGGCCGAGGTTAGTCGACAGGTTCGGGAAGCCCTGGCCCAACGCGGTGGGGCGTGAAGACGGTCTGCCGGCCGGGTTGACGCCCGCTGGGTTGACACTGTGGGTCGCAGGCCCCCACCTGGGACCGCCCCTGGCGGCGGTCCGAACCCCGGCGCCTCGGGGCTACACCATCAACCGGAAGATCAAGGTATGACGACGCATCTGGTGAATGACCGCTTTCTGCGTGCACTGGCGCGCGAGCCCGTCGATCGCACGCCGATCTGGATTATGCGTCAGGCGGGACGCTACCTGCCGGAATACCGCGCGACCCGAGCCCGGGCCGGCAGCTTCCTCGATCTCTGCCAGAACCCGGAGTTGGCCTGCGAGGTCACCCTCCAGCCGCTGGCGCGGTTTCCGCTGGACGCCGCGATCCTGTTCTCCGATATCCTCACCGTGCCCGATGCGATGGGCCTGGGCCTGTATTTCGAAACCGGGGAGGGTCCGCGTTTTCGTGATCCGGTGCGCTCGCTGGCCGCGATCGAGCGCCTGCCGATCCCTGATCCCGAGCAGGAACTGCGTTATGTGATGGACGCGGTGCGAGTGATCCGACGGGAGTTGAACGGTTCGGTGCCGCTGATCGGTTTCTCCGGCAGCCCCTGGACGCTGGCCACCTACATGGTCGAGGGGGCCGGGTCCCGGGACTTCCCCGAGACCAAGCGGCTGCTGTACGGCGAGCCGCAGGCGATGCATGCCCTGCTGCAGAAGGTCTCGGCGGCGGTGACGCTGTATCTGAATGCCCAGATCCAGGCGGGCGCGCAGGCGGTGATGATCTTCGACACCTGGGGCGGCTCGCTGAGCCCGCGGCATTACCGGGAGTTTTCGCTGGCCTACATGCAGCGCATCGTCGACGACCTGACCCGCGAGCACGAAGGGCGCCGGGTGCCGGTGATCCTGTTCACCAAGGGCGGCGGCGCCTGGCTCGAATGGCAGGCCGACACCGGCGCCGATGCGCTGGGGCTGGACTGGACCGTGGAGATCGCCGAGGCGATGGCGCGGGTGGGCGATCGGGTCGCGTTGCAGGGCAACATGGATCCGGCCGCGCTCTACGCGAGCGACGCGGTGGTGCGGGCCGAGGCCAAGCGGGTGCTGGACGGCGTCGGATCGGCGCCGGGGCACATCTTCAATCTGGGCCACGGCATCCATCCGGGCATCGATCCGGACCGGGTCGCCACCCTGGTCGATTTCGTGCATTCCTACCGCCCCGGCTGATACGAGCCCGGGGCGAATACAAACCCGGGGCGGACAGGGCTGCGGACTAGACCCCCGGGGGTGCCGGGGCCGCGAGTTTGGCCTCGATCTCGAGCAGACGCTCGCGCACCGCCGCGAGATTCAGGCGCCGCATCGGTCGGCCATCGATGGGTGAGGGCGGCGCCTGGCGCAGGCCCTCCGGTGGAAAGATCGTCAGTTCGATCTCCAGGCCGTCGGGCCCGGCAAAGGCTAGAAACGGGGCGCGCACACCGGCGCCGGCTCCCCCGCCCCCTCGATACTGCCGCTCCCCGCTACGCGTGCGGACGCCGCGGTCGCCGAGCGCGATAATCACCTCTTCGACGGTCTCCGCAAAGCCATGCAGATTGATCACCGGCTGCGGCTCGACGATGCCCAGCAGCAAGGGGCCGACCAGCCGCGGCTCCAGCCATTCCAGACGCCCCATCACCAGCGCCGCGGCGCGCAGCCGATCGCGGTATTCGGCGCGGGTCGCGGCGGTCGCGAACAGGCGGCTGCGTTCCAGCACCGCGCTCTCCACCTCGGTATTGGCCGGCAGGTCGCGGCGGCCCTGAATGCCCAGATGGTCGGCGGCCTTGCGTTTCGCCAGGCCGTAGTCGCGCACGCCCTCTTCCAGAATGATGCGCGCGGCCTCTTCGGCCAGGCGCTGTCGGGTACGGGATTCGGGGTTCGGCATGGCGTGGTTCAGAAAATGAATTCAGGCTGAGTATCGATCCGATCACTGCTGTCGGCCTCGCCCTCGGAGCCTTGGGACGGCATCAGCGCGCTGCGTTCGGGGATTTGTTCGGGCAGCAGCCATTCGCGCCGGCCGCGGGGATCGTCGTCGGTCGTGCGCTGACCGCTGTCCGGGAGCAGGGCCACGGGGACCAGTTCGTCGGGTCGCGTCATCGGCGCCTCCGGTGTCCCGGCCAGCGTCTTCTGCATGAATTCGACCCACATCGGCAGCGCTGCCTGCCCGCCGGTTTCGCGGCGGCCGAGTTCGCGGTTATCGTCGAAGCCGATCCACGCGGTGGCGACGACCCGAGCGTTGAAGCCGGCAAACCAGGCGTCGCGGTAGGCGTTGGTGGTGCCGGTCTTGCCGCCCAGATCGCTGCGGCCGATCTGCAGCGCCCGACGTCCGGTGCCGGAACGGACGACCTCGCCGAGCATGCCGCTCATCTGCCAGGCGATGCCCGGGTCCAGCATCGGGACCGGATCGGCGAATTGCAGCGGCCCCTGCCGGGTGGCCAGAATCCGTTCCTGGCCCGCCGGGCGCAGGCAGGGTTCGGGGCAGGCGCGGGGCGTGGGGGCCTCGTAGAGCACGGTGCCATCGACTTCCTCGATCCGGGCGATCAGCCAGGGCGTGGTGAGCGCGCCGCCATTGGCGAACACGCCGTAGGCATTGTTCAGTTCCAGCGGGGTGATGGTGCCGGTGCCCAGGGCCAGCGACAGGCTGCGGGGGTGCTGGTCCAGCGCCAGCCCGAAGCGACTCAGGCCGTCGTGGGCGGTGCGGATACCTATGCTGTTCAGCAGCCGGATCGAGGCCAGGTTGCGCGACTGGGCGAGGGCCTCGCGCAGGGTCGTCGGCCCCTGGAAGCGGCGCGAATAGTTTTCCGGGCGCCATTCGGCCCCCAGCGAGGGATCGCTGAACACCAACGGGGCGTCCACGACCGTGCTGGTCGGATGCATGCCGTGTTCCAGGGCCAGCGCATAGATCAGCGGCTTGAAGGCCGACCCGGGCTGGCGCTGAGCCTGCAATGCGCGGTCGAAGCGGTTCTCGAAGAAATCGAAGCCGCCGGCCAACGCGAGAATGGCGCCGTCCTCCGGGGCCTGCGCGATCACCGCGCCGCTAACCTCAGGCCGCTGGCTCAACTGCCAGCCGGCGTCCGGATGGGCGCGGATGCGCACGACATCGCCCCGCTGCAGCCGGTCGGAAACCCGGGTGTTGCCGCTGCGGATCCAGGACAAGGCGTCGCCTTCGAGCACCTTTTCGCCGAGGGTGCCGGCGTCCAGATGCAGACGCTCGTCCGCAGCCGCCAGGACCACGGCGGGGAACAGCATGCGCCCGCTGATGCCGATGGCGTTCAGGGCTTCGCGCAGCGCCCGCGGGTCGTCGACGATCTGCGCGTCGAGTTGCTGTTCGGCGCCCCGATAGCCGTGGCGCCGGTCGTAGGCCAGCAACCCGTGACGCAGCGCCAGGTTCGCGGCGGCCTGCGGTCTGGCCTCGATGGTGGTGTAGACCCTCAGGCCACGAACATAGGCCTCGTCGCCCCAGAGGTTCACCACGATCTGGCGCGCGGTTTCGGCGACCCAGTGGGCATCGAGTTCGGTGGGGTTGCTGTGCCGTTCCGAGAGCACCGGCCGGGCCACCGCCTCGGCGTGTTCCTCGGCATCGATCATGCCCAGGTCCAGCATGCGCCGCAGCACGTAGTTGCGCCGGTGCCCGGCGCGCTCCGGGCTGGTCACCGGGTTGGTGGTCGACGGGGCCTTGGGCAGCGCGGCGAGAATGGCGATCTGGTCGAGCGTGAGTTCGTCCAGCGGACGGTTGAAATAGACCCGGGCGGCCGCGACCACGCCGTAGGCGCGCTGGCCCAGATAAATCTTGTTCAGGTACAGCTCGAGGATTTCGTCCTTCGACAACTCGCGTTCCATTTGCAGGGCCAGATAGATCTCCCGCAGCTTGCGTTCGTAGGTGCGCTCGCGGGTCAGGAAGAAATTGCGGGCGAGCTGCATGGTGATGGTGCTGCCGCCCTGCGCGCGCGAGCCGGTGCTGAACAGGTTGATGGTGGCGCGCAACAGGCCCACCGGATCGACGCCATGGTGGCTGTAGAAACGTTCGTCCTCTGCGGCGATAAAGGCCTGCAGCAGGCGTTCGGGCATGTCCGCGATGGCCGCCGGTTCACGTAGCTGTTCGGCGAATTCGCCGATCCGCTTGCCATCGCCGCTGTAGATCTGCAGCGGCGTCTGCAGCCGGACCTCGCGCAGTGAATCGACCGCGGGCAGGGTGGGCGCAAAATACAGATAAAGGCCCAGAAAGCCCGCAATGGCGGCGATTGTGCCGCCAAAGAGCAGGGCCAGCAGGGCCAGGATGCTTCGTACGAACAGGGACATGATTTTGGAGTTTTTTCCGTGTCGGAAATAGTTCGACTCGCAAGGCGGTTGCAGCCTTGTGTTCGAGCGGACTATTATCAGAGGTGAGGGACGGGGGTCGTGAATTGCATTATAAGCAATCCGACCCGCAAACATCAGGGGGTCGTGTGCTAGGTTTGGGGAAAAAGCGCCAAGCGCTGCTTGGGGTCGAGTTCAGCGCCGCTTCCATCAAGGTGCTGGAGCTTGGCGAGGCTCGTGGGGGCTATCGGGTCGATGCCTTTGCGGTCGAGGCCTTGCCGGACGGTGCGGTCGTGGACAAGGAATGCCGTGACGTCGCTGCCGTGGCTACGGCCTTGACGCGCGCACTGAAACGTTCCGGCACCAAGCTCACCCACTGCGCAATGGCGGTGCCGTCCTCGACGATCATCACCCGCACGCTGCAGCTCTCGAACAAGCTTTCCGAGGCCGAGCTCGAGGGTCAGGTGATCGTCGAGGCCGATCAGTACATCCCCTACAACATCGAGGACGTGAGCCTGGACTTCCAGGTATTGGGCAATAACGTCGCCAATCCGGCGCTGCTCGATGTGCTCGTTGTGGCCTCGCGTAGGGAGAACGTCGAATCCCGCGTGGCGGTGGCCGAGGCCGCGAAGCTCACCGTCGAGGTCATGGATGTCGAGGCCTATGCGGTCGAGCACGCGAGCCGCCTGCTGCTCAATCAACTTCCGGATCGCGAGGCCAAGCCGGTGGTCGCGGTGATCGACGTCGGCTCCTCGGTCACCAAGGTCTATGTGATGAGCGAGAGCCAGGGCGTGATCTACACCCGGGAGCAGGACTTCGGCGGGCGCATCCTGACCGAGGAGATCATGCGCCGCTATGGCCTGGACATGGAGCAGGCGGGCAACGGCAAGATCAATGGCGACTTGCCGCCCGATTATGCGGCGGCGGTCCTCGAGCCCTTCAAGCAGAACATGATGGATCAGGTGCAGCGGCTGCTGCAGTACTTCTACGTGACCCGCCCGCACGACTCGATCAACCAGATCTTCCTGGGCGGCGGGTGTGCCGCCATTCCCGGGATCGACGAAATGCTCGAGGAGGCCACCGGTACACCGGTTGCCACCGCGAACCCCTTCCACGGTATGCCGCTGGGTCGACGGGTGAATCAGGTCCGCTTCGAAAACGACGCGCCGGCGACGCTGACCGCCTGTGGCCTCGCGCTGCGAGGGTTCGCGACATGATCTACATCAATCTGTTGCCCTGGCGGCTCAAGCAGCGTGCGCAGCGTCAACAGCAGTTCTACGCAATGGCGGGCGGCGCGGCCCTGGTCGGCGCCGTGCTGGTCTTTGCCGCCTACAGCTTCATGAACGCGCAGATCGACCACCAGGGCGCGCGCAACCAGATGCTGCAGACCGAGATCCGGGAGTTGGATCGGAAGATCGCCCGGATCCGCGAACTCGACCGCCAGCGTCAGGACGTGATCGATCGCATCGATGTGATTCAAACCCTGCAGGCGAGCCGCCCGGAGGCGGTGCATCTGTTCGACCAAATGGTGCGGACCCTGCCCGAGGGCACCTTCTTCCGCGAACTGCGCCAGGAAGGCAGCCGCATCCGTCTGGTCGGGCGCGCCGAATCCAATGCCCGAATCTCGGCGCTGATGCGGCGGGTGGATGCCTCCCCCTGGCTGGCCGATTCGACCCTGCAGATCATCGAGACCCGCCAGGAGGGCCGGCTCCAGGTGCGTGATTTCCGCCTCGAGGCCGTCCAGACGCGTCCGGCCAGTGCCGACCCGGCGGAACAGGGAGCCTCATCATGAACCTGCAGGCGATCAACGAGATCGACTTTCGTAACCTCGGCGAGGCGCAGGCGGGGGTGAAGGCCGGCATCATCGGGCTGATCATCCTGGCGCTGCTCGGGGCCGGGTACTGGTATTTCATCAAGGATCAGCGCGAGGCGCTGGAGCGCGCCGAGCGCGTAGAACAGCAACTGCGGGTGGAGTTCCGGGACAAGCAGGAGCGCGCGGCCAACCTGCCCGCCTACGAGGCGCAGCTGGAAGAGATGGAACGCATGTTCGCTTCCTTGCTGCAATTGCTGCCGAGCACCGCCGAGATCCCGAGCCTGTTGGTGGACATCTCCCAGACCGCACTCACCGCGGGGCTGGAGATCGAGCTCTTCCAGCCGCGCCCGGAGGCGAACCGGGACTTCTATGTCGAGGTGCCGATCCAACTGCGGGTGCGCGGCGATTACGAACACATGGCGGCCTTCGTCAGTGGCATCTCGGCGATGCCGCGCATCGTGACCATCCATGATGTCTTCATCCGTCCGGGCGCTTCGGACGCGGACCTGCTGATGGATGCCGTGGCCCGCACCTACCGCTATCGGGAGGAGAGCTGATGGCCATTCGTCGCGGTTGGGCCTTCGGGTTGCTGGCGGGCGTTGTTGCGCTGTTGCTGATGGGCTGCCAGGGGGATACCCGGGACCTGCAGCAGTACATCGCCGAAATCAATGAGCGTCCGGGCGGCGATATTCCACCGCTACCGTCCATCGATCCACACGAGCCCTACCTGTATCCGGGGCATGCGCGCTCGCCCTTCGATTCCTCGGTGATCGCGCGGCCGTTGCCGCCTGCAGCCACCGGGCTTCCGGGCGTGGTGGATGTCGACTTCAACCGGCCTCCCGAACCGCTGGAGCGCTTTCCGCTGGACTCCCTGCGCATGGTGGGTTCGCTGGAACAGGGCGGGGTGCGGTATGCCCTGGTACGGACACCGGATCGAACCATTCAAAGCGTAAGGACGGGCAATTTTATGGGGCAGAGCTGGGGGCGTATCGAGGATATCTCGATGCAAAAGATCACGTTGGTCGAAGTGGTGCCCGACGCCTTCGGCGGCTACGTCGAGCGCGAAAACACGGTCGCGTTGACGGAATGAGTTTCCTGGGGGAAAGAGTCATGCATTTCGATAAACACTCGCAGTCCGACACGAGGGCCGTCGGCCTGCGCGCCGGACCATCGGCTTTGGTGGGTCGGTTGCTGATCTGGTGTGCAGCGCTGCTGCTCCTTGGATCGGGCACGCTGCAGGCCACCGAGCTGCAGGAGATTCGTACCGCCACCGCAGGCCCGGGACAGACTCAGATCAGCCTGCGTTTCTCCGAGGTCCCGCCCGAGGCACGCATCTTTTCCATCGATTCGCCGCCGCGAATTGCACTGGACTTGCCCGAGGTGTCGAGTGTGGTGGCACGCACCACCGACGTGAACCAGGGGCCGCTACTGTCGGTCACTGCGGTCGAGGCCGGTGATCGGACCCGGGTGATCCTGAACCTGGCGCACAACGCCGATTACCGCAGCCATGTGGACGGCAATCAGCTGATCCTGACCGTGGGCTCGGGGGTCGCCGATGTGAATCGGGCGGCACCCGGTGCGCCGGCGGCACCCGCGGCGGCGGCTCCGACCGCAACCGCTCCGGTGGTCACGGCCTCAGCACCAGCGATGGCGACACCGTCCCCCCGGGCCGGCGTACGCAGTGCACGCCCGACCGAGATCATCGATGTCGATTTCCGCCGCGGGATCGAGGGCGAGGGGCGGGTGGTGATCGAGCTGTCCCGCCCCGGCGTGACCGTGGACGTGAAGGAACAGGCCGGCCGTGTCGAGTTGACCTTCCCCCGGGTGCTGATGGGCGAGCACCTGGAACGGCGCATGGACGTGACCGACTTCGCCACCCCAGTGAACTCCATCGAGACCTCGAAAGACGGTGACGAGCGCGTGCGCATGACCGTGAACGCTTCCGGCGACTACGACGTGCTCTCGTACCAGATGGACCGCACCTACGTGCTCGAGCTGGCGCCGCTGACCGAAACCCAGCGCGAGGCGCAGCGCGTCGAGCGTCAGGAATTCATCGGCGAGCGCTTGTCGCTGAACTTCCAGGACATCGAGGTGCGCTCCGTATTGCAGCTGCTCGCGGACTTCACCGACCTGAACATCGTGGTCAGCGACACGGTGACCGGGAACAGCACGCTGCGCCTGAACAATGTCCCCTGGGACCAGGCACTCGACATCATCCTGACCAGCCGCGGCCTGGACAAGCGGGTGAACGGCAACGTGATGTATGTCGCCCCACGCGAGGAAATCGACGCCCGCGAACGCCGCGAGCTGGAGGCGCTGCGCGATCGCCAGGACCTCGAACCCCTGCGGACCGAGTTCATCACCGTGAACTTCAATCAGGCGACCAATATTCAGGAACTGATCGAGACGCGGCGGGACGGCGCCGCTGGCGAGGCACGGGTTTCCTTCTTGTCCGAGCGCGGCAGCGTGGCGGTCGACCCCCGCACCAACACCCTGATCATCCGCGACACCCAGGAGCAAATCGAGGCCATTCGGCGTTTGGTGACGACCCTGGATGTGCCTACGCGCCAGGTCCTGATCGAGACCCGCATCGTGATCGCCGATGATAGTTATCGGCGCGAATTGGGCGCGCGTTTCGGTGTTAGTGGCAGCAGCAGCCGCGGCCGTACTGATACCGGTCTTTCCGGATCGCTGGAGGGGTCTACCGGTATCGCTACCGGCACGGGACTGCCGTCTTTGGGTGACCGATTGAACGTGGCTCTGCCGGCTCCCGGGGGCAGTAGCGTGGGATTCAGTATCTTGCGTCCGGATGTCCTGCTCGAACTTGAGCTGAGTGCGTTGCAAACCGAGGGGCGTGGGGAGGTTATTGCCAGCCCGCGCGTGATTACAGCCAATGGTCAGACCGCACGTATTCAACAAGGCGAGCGAATTCCCTTTGAAACCACCACCGATGGCGATCGTCAGGTCGAGTTCGAGGACGCGCTACTGCTGACCGAAGTCACACCGCAGATCACGCCGAATGGCAATGTAATCATGACCATCAGGGTCACCAAGGATGAACCGGACTTCAGCCGATTGGTGCTCGGTCAGCCGCTGATCAGCAAACGTGAGGTCGAGACCCAGGTGTCGGTGGCCAATGGCGAAACCGTGGTGTTGGGGGGCGTGTACGAGATTTCCAGCCAGACGAACCTCTCCAAAGTGCCCTTCTTCGGTGATATTCCCTTTCTGCGCCACTTCTTTCGTAACCAAACCAACGTGAATAGCAAGGCCGAGCTCCTGATCTTCGTGACCCCGCGGGTACTCGACTGATGCCATCGACAGCAAATACCGGTCTTCTTTCAACAGGACATCCCAACGTGCTTAGAATTCCACAAATCCCGAAGCACCTCCCTATCCTGTTCCTGCTCGCACTTCTTGGCCTGCTGTTGATGGGCTGTGGTGGGGGCAGCTTGGGTGCGCAGGCGCCGGATTCGGTAGTCGACGACGGCGGCGGAACTAATGAGAATCAGACCGTAACCGCCACTGGCTCC
>Ga0207421_10000440_pt1 | contig 53428 bp, 43 predicted proteins | sample SodLakKL_010_SED_4_FD_187542 | JGI IMG/M metagenome (GOLD analysis project Ga0207421, IMG submission 187542) | Alkaline sediment microbial communities from Lake Tanatar, Kulunda Steppe, Russia - 8KL_010_SED (SPAdes) (version 2) | ecosystem: Environmental > Aquatic > Non-marine Saline and...
AGGAGAGCCGGTTGGGACGCTCCTGATGCCACTCGAGCCCGCCCTTCTCTCCGTAGACGCGCAGGCGAAGGGCGTTTTCGGAGCCGACCGAGATCTGTGAGGCGATGAGGACGCCGCGGACTCCCCCTTCGTAGCGAAGGAGCATGTTGGCGTCGTCATCGAGCGCGCGGCCGGGGACGAAGGTGGTGACGTCGGCGCAAATTGCTTCGAGCCGGAGGCCGGTGACGGTGGCGACGAGGTTCTCCGCGTGTGAGCCGATGTCGCCGATGGCCCCGGCGATCCCGGCTCGCGCGGGGTCGGTGCGCCACTCGGCCTGCTTGACGCCCTCCTCTTCGAGCTTGGCGGCGAGCCAGTCCTGGTTGAACTCCACGATGACTTTGCGGAGGGGACCGAGCCGCCCTGCGCGGATCAGCTCGCGTGCTTCCCGGACCATGGGATAGCCGGTGTAGTTGTAGGTGACGGCAAAGACGGTACCGCGAGTCTCGACGAGCCGGACGAGCTCGGCAGCCTGCTCGCTCGTGTGGACCATCGGTTTGTCACATGCGACGTGAAACCCGGCGTCCACGAAGGCGCGGGCCACGGGGAAGTGGAGATGGTTGGGCGTGACGACGGCGACGAGATCGACCCGCTCCCCGGGGGGGAGCTCCTGCTCGCGCTGAAGCATCTCCTCCCAGGTGGGATAGCTCCGCTCCTCGGGGAGCCCGAGAGCGGCGGCTGAAGCGAGCGCCCGGTCGGGCGTGGAAGAGAGGCAGCCGGCGGTGAGCTGGTACATCCCGTCGAGGCGGGTGGCGATGCGGTGGACCTCGCCGATGAAGGCGTCGCGGCCGCCGCCGACCATGCCGAGCCTGAGCGGCGACGGGCGGCGGGCTGCGGGGGTTTGGCGATCGCTCATGTCAGCCTCCTTTCGGGGTGCCGCCGGGGGCGGAGCCGGAATGGCCGGCGGGTCCGGTGTCCGCGGCGGAGCTGTCAAAGGCTGCGTCAAACGCGACGTCGGAAGGGGGAAAGTCGACGTCACGGCAGAAGTGGGCGGACTCGCTTGCGCCGTACACCCGGTCCATGCCGGAATCTTCCCACTCGACCGAGAGAGGGCCGGCGTACGCTATGCGATTGAGCGCGCGGATGATGGCGTTGAAGTCGACGTCGCCGTGGCCGATCGACCGGAAGTCCCAGCCGCGGCGGTGGTCGCCAAACTCCAGGTGCGACGAGAGAATTCCGCTTGTTCCATCGAGCGTGGTTGCGGCGTCCTTCATATGGACGTGGTAGATCCGGTCGGGGAAGCGATTGATGAACGCGACGGGGTCCACCTGCTGCCACTGGAGATGGCTGGGGTCGAAGTTGAAACCGAACGCTTTGCGCCGTCCAAGCGCATCGAGCGCGCGCTCGGCGGTGTAGATATCGTAGGCGATCTCGCTCGGATGGACTTCGAGGCCGAACCGCACGCCGACTTCGTCGAACACGTCGAGGATGGGGTTCCAGCGCTCGGCAAAGTCGGAAAACCCTCGCTCCACAATCGCAGGGGACGTTGGCGGGAAGAAGTAGACGTTCGCCCAGATACTGCTTCCGGTGAACCCTGACACCACATCCACGCCGAAGGCCCTTGCGGCTCGCGCGGTGTCCTTCATGGCTTCGGCGGCACGCCGGCGCACGCCCTCGGGGTCTCCGTCACCCCATATGTGGTCGGGGAGAATGGCGCGGTGGCGCTCGTCGATGAGATCGCAGACGGCCTGGCCGGTGAGATGGTTCCCCAGGCAGAACACCTGGAGGCCGTGCTTTTCGAGGAGATCCCGGTGCTGCTGGATGTACGCGTCGCTCTCGAGCGCCTTGCGCACGTCGAAGTGGTCACCCCAGCAGGCGAGCTCCAACCCGTCGTAGCCCATCTCTTTTGTAAGGGGGGCAAGCTTGGCAATCGGCATGTCGGCCCACTGGCCGGTAAACAATGTAATGGGTCGTCCCATCGTCACTACTCCTTTCGATGGTATGTGCCCCGGCGGCAGCCGCTGAGGCGAGCATCGGGTTATCAGGTCTTAACCCGTTCTCCTCCCTGAGGCCCTGAGACCCCCGTTTCTTGGAACGCAAACTCCCGCACGGCTTTCTCCCTCGCACGGAAGTAGCTCACGGTCTCGTGAACGAGCGCATCCATCTCCGCTGCGTCACACGGCTGCGTACCACGAACGTACGGATCCCGGATGGCTCCGAGCGGCTCGGGAGTGAGAAAGCGCCCCGGCTGATTCATCCCGACCAAATACGCAGCCATGATCACTGTGTCGAGGTCCATCATACCGCTCCCGAGCGCACCACGGTTCGAATCGGCCAGATGGAGGTTCACGAGTCGATCGCCGCAAGCGAGCACCGCCTCTCCGATATGGTCCTCTTCGACCCACATGTGGTAGATGTCCCCATTGATGTGCGCGATCCCCGGATGCGATACACGTTCGATATACCGAAGTGCTTCATCGACTGAATGTACGAGACTGACCTCCGCCGCCCGAATGGGCTCGACGGCGGCGGCAATACCGGCCGCGGCAAACTCCTCGGCGCACCGGCGCACGGTGTCGGTACTGCGCTGGAGCTCTGCGGAGTCGATCGGAACGGGCCGGCCGACGGCGCTCGGCACTACGATAAGATAGTGCCCGCCGAGGGCGGCGACGATCTCGATCTCGGCCCGGATGTAGTCGAGCGCCCGTTGACGGTCGTACGCGCTGTTGCTGGAGAGATCGTTCTCGGGCGTATACATCCCGCACGCTCCGGAAACCCCCACCCCGTGCCGTTCGAGCACGTCCTTCACCTGTGCAGTCTCGAGGCCGGAGTCCGGGGTGAAGTGGTCTCCTTTGAGCTCGACGAAGCGGATGTCGTTCGCTACAAGCCGCTTGATACTCTCCTCGAACGGCTCGATCCCGAACACCCAGATGCTCCAAGAGAGGTCGAGCGCGCGCGCGAAACGGCCCGGGTCCCGCTGCCAAGTGCTAACAAACTGTTCGCGTATCTGTGCATCTTTCAACTGGTAGTTCTGAAGGCTCATGGAACCCCACCTTGTTCTATCCGGTTGTGCCGCGCCGCTCCTTGGCGTGGCTAAAGGAAGTCACGCCGAGAGCGAGCAGGAGCACGACGCCGAAACTGACGTCCTGGAAATAGGGACTCACGCGCAGGAGATTCAGGGAGTTTCCGATGACGCCCATGAGGAGCGCTCCCAGGAATGTTCCCAAGACACTCCCTTTCCCTCCGGTCATCACCGCGCCGCCGATAACCGCTGACCCGATGGCGCGGATCTCCATCCCCTGGCCGGTAGTAGCCGACGCCGATCCAACCCGCGACAGAAAGAGCGCAGCGGCAATTCCTACAAGTAGGCCGTTTATAGCGAAGAAAATCAGCTTGTTGGCGTTGACGTTGATGCCCGCAAGGTATGCGGCCTTCGGATTGCTACCGATGGCATGCACCCTTCTGCCGAGCAGGGTATAGTACAGCATGACGAAAACCGCGACATAAACGACGAGGCAGACGATGAAGACCAGCGGAATCACGCCGAAGAGCCGCGTTGCGCCGAGCACTTCGAACCTCCCGTAGATGGTCTGGAACTGAGCCCCGGTTATGGCGAGCGCCGTCCCCTGGAACACCGAGATACAGGCGAGCGAGGTTATAAACGAAGGAGCCCGGAAGAGTACTGAACTGGCTCCGACGACGAGATTGGCTCCTATCGCCGAAAGGATCCCCAGAGCAACCGCTACCTCCGATGAATAGCCCATGCGAATCAGAATCGCCATGACGCAAGCGCTCAAACCGAGGTTGGCCCCCACCGATATGTCGAAGTTGCCTGAGACGATGAGAATGGTAGCGCCGGCGGCTACGATGCCGAGCACGGAAATGCGCTCGAGCACGTTCAGAATGTTGGTGAGGCGGAAGAACCGCGGATTCATGGAGTGCGTAAAGACGCTTACCACTATGAGCACGACCAAGACGAAGAACCACTGGTTCCTCGCCAATGCCGTTACCACTGTCTTGATCCTATTGGTGTTCTGTGTGAGCTTCGTGGTCACCGTTGTTTTCCTCCTCTCCCATGAAGTACCGAATCAACTCCTGCTCGTTCAGATCACTGTCGTTATCGAACACCCGCACCATTCGCCCTTCGCGCATCACGCCGATCCGGTCACTCATAGAGAGAAGCTCCGGCATGTCTGAAGAGATCATGATGACGCACTTTCCGTTCCTGGCGGCGTCGACTATCAGAGCGTAAATCTCCTGCTTCGCGCCCACGTCGACGCCCTTGGTCGGCTCATCGAATATGTAGAGCCGGTACTCGTCGAGTAGCCATCGCGCGATCATTACCTTCTGTTGGTTTCCCCCGCTCAGGTTCATGATCGATTGCCCGCGGCCGAACGTCGCTATCCGAAGCTTGTCTATCATAGAGTCCGCAAGCGCCGCCTCCGAACGTGTTCCCACAACGCGACACGGGGTGAACTCGTTGTGAACCACGGCAACGTTCTCCTGGATACTGCGTTCGGGAAACATGCCGTAGACATGGCGATCCTCTGTAACAAGACACACCCCTTGTTCGATGGCATCCGCCGGACTGCGCAACGAAAGCTCCCGGTTTCCAAGCACGATCCGACCGGTGTCCGGTCGGGCTGCGCCGTAGAGAATACTTGCCAGCTCGCTTCTTCCGGATCCCACCAGGCCGCCGATTCCGAACACTTCCCCTTTCCGTACGTCGAAACTGACGTCCCGGACTATGCCGTTCCACGTCACACTGTCCGCGCGAAACGCGACGTCGCCGATCGGCGCGGGTTCGCGGCTAAAGAACGCCGAGGCGTCGCGGCCTACCATCTTTCGGACTACAAAGTCGCTGTTCACCTCGCCGCACGGATAGGTTCCCACGTGCCGCCCGTCCTTGAGGATCATAACGGTATCGCCGATCTCAAATACCTCTTCCAGGTGATGGGAAATATAGATAATCCCCAGATTTCGCTCTCTGAGACGCCGGACCAGACCCATGAGCGCCCGTGTCTCCTCAAGGCCGAGCGAGCTGGTCGGCTCGTCCATGATCAGGATACTGGACTCCTGGTGAAGCGCCTTCACAATCTGAAGCGTCTGCTTCTGCGCCGCCGAAAGCTGCTCCACGAGGAGCCGCTCATTTATGTCTATATGGAGCGTATCGAGTATTTCGCGTGCACGCGCGTTTTGGACACGCGCATCCACGAGAAACGGAATCCGTTGGGTAGGCTCCTGGCCCAGGAATATATTCGCCGCCACAGTCAGCGAATCGATGAGCTCGACCTCCTGATAGATTGTAGCCAGGCCAAGCTCCATGGCCTCCGCCGGCGTAAGCGATTCGTAGACCGCTTCACCTACCTGGACGCTTCCCGCGTCCGGTGCGATAGCCCCCGAGAGCACTTTGATCAGCGTCGACTTTCCCGCTCCGTTTTCTCCGACAATACAGAGCACCTCGCCCCCGTGCAGAGTAAGCGAGACGTCATTGAGAGCCTCTGTTTGCCCGAATCGCTTGGATACCCCGTGCACTTGCAGAAGCGGGCTTGGCGTTGTTGAGGGCTCACCCATACTGCGCTGTCTCCCTCACGCGGAACCGCCCGCGTGTTACACACAAAGCCGATGCTCCGAGAGGCGCGCGAAGGCGCCTCCCGGAGTCGAAACCATTGCCGCCACATACCGTCTCCGGTACGCGGGGCTCTTGCCCGCTGCCTTAGTAGAGTCCGTCGAACTCAGGGAAGTACTCAGAGGTCAGATCGAGCCAAACCGGATTTGTCTCCCACGGGACCACCTTCATCGGATCGTCGATGGTCTCGGGAGTGATGGGGTTATTCGGCAGGAGAATCTGCCGGTTGCGCTCCTCGTTCATTCCCGTGACGTAGGAATGAAGCGTCAAATAGGCGATAAACCCTTCCCACCCCGGTGATGTACTGATCGAATACTTGATCTTCCCTTCCTCGATGAGCTCGAGGCCGTACGGGGCTCCATTCGTCGTTACGACACGGATGGGATCATTCAGAAGCCCTCGGGCGTCCAGCATCCGCACCACCGCAGCGCCCATCTCTTCGTTGAAAACGAAGAGCGTTTCGAAGTCGATACCGGCTTCGATCATGTCCTCGACTTCCGCGACCGCCCGCTCGGGATCATACCGGCCGTCTCTAATCTCTACAATCTCGTTTTGGCCGAGCTCTTCGACGGTGGGCTCAAAGGTGCTTCGGAAGAACTGGACCGGCAGGTGCTCGAAGAGCCCCATCACCACGGCAATATTGTCACCGGGGTGGTTCTCCGCGATCCACTCCGCCACGTCCACGCCCATGCCTTCCCAGTCGAAGTCGATGGCGGCGACGATATCTTCCTCCTCAAGGGCCTGCCCGACATTGTCCACGGTCACAAGAGGTATCCCGGCGCGCGCGGCTTCCCGGGCGGCAATGGTGGCGCCGTGGGGGTTGAAGGAAAACACACCCATGCCGTCGACGCCACGGTCGATCAGTGTCTGGATATTCGAGCGCTCCTGCTCCTCGTCGTAGTTGGAGTTAAGGACATCAACTTCGATTTCGATGCCCGTCTCTTCCTGGACGCGCTCTGCGGCATAGGTAAATCCGTCTACGACCATCGCGTACCACGTGTCCGGTCCCGGCGTGATGTAGCCGAATGTGAGTTTGTCGGGCTCTTCCTCCACCTGTCCGGCGGCGAATGCGGCTGCGCTTCCTACAAACAGCAGGCCGACCACAAGTGCCAAAATAACCACGAAACGCTTTACGTTCATGAAACCTCCCTTGTTTGAAGGCGTAATTAAAGGCCCTTCAAACAGTTCAAACAGTAAGACTTAATCTGCACGGCATCCCATGCTGCCGGCTGCATCCGGTACCGATTCCTGGATATCGGCGCCCTGTCGAAGGCCTCCGCCCGTCGTCGCTTCCCGAGCCACAATTCCTCAAGCTACATCCGCGATCTGACGCCGGCTCCGTATGGCCTTAGCGATACCTGCGGTCCGACGCCGGCTGACTATGGCGACGGCTGTCACGCCGTTCTCCTGTCCGCGCCTGTAGTCATCTCCGATGCCGGCGGCGACTACCGGCGACGCCTTCCCGTCATTCATCTCCCTCCTTTCATTCCGAGCATGCTTCCGCATGTTCATCGATCCTGTGTTTCCGCAATTCCGAGCTCGCTCAGCTTGGCGCGGACCCACCGCAACGATTTTTCTATGAGCGGACCGCCCTGGCCTTCGCATTCCAAGCTCAGTGTCCCGTCATATCCCGCGTCACGAAGCATCACGAGCACACGCCCGATCCCATCGGCGTTTACCCCGTCTCCGATGGATGCATGGCTTATGGCGATCCCGGTATCCTTACCTCTTGCCGCCTCCGCCATGGAAGCCGAGACATCCTTTATGTGCACATGCCTCACCTGAGGGATGAACGGTTGAAGGAACTCGGCGGGATCGTGACCTGCAATGTAGGTGTTGCCGGTGTCGAAGTTGAGGCCAAGGAACCGGCTATCGGAAAATGCGAGCATTTTCTCAAGCATCTCCGGCTTCGTGGTGAAATACCCGTGCAACTCGATATTGACGTTGATGTCGTATGCTTCCGCGGTCTCCAGAATAACGCCGAAACTCCGCTTCATTGCCTCCAGGGCTTCAGCGTCGCTCATGTCTTCCGGACGGTGAAGACCGTCGGTTACCGCGATGTTGGGGCATCCTGCCAACTTGGCCCATGGGATCGTCTTAAGCACATACGAGACACCCCACGTAGCTCCGTCCTTCCCGGAAAGCGGATACGCAGCGTCCACCTGAGAGAACTGGACCCCATACCCTTCCATCTTTCGCCGCAATAGCAACGGGTCTTCCGTAAGCGATATATGCGGGAAATACCCAAGACCGTGAATCCAGCTCACACCTTCGAGCACCCCGCACTCTATCCGCGGAACGGAGTTCCCCTGCGCCCATTGAAGCGCTTTCTCGAAACTGAACGCCGCCGAGTTGAACGCGTCCGTGTGAAAACCAATAGTCATACGTGCCTCCTTGTCCGGCCAAGCCGGGTCCGCGGTACCCACGGGCACCCGGCAACATGCCCCTGCGCAACTGCACGCCGGAGGAGGGCTCGCCGAGCCCTTATCTTTTCCGGCGACCCGCCCACTATACCGTGGCGGGACTAGTCCCTTCCGGCCCGGCTCATCCCGAGCTACTTATACCACGTACTTATACCAATATGTTTACGATCGTAGCACCGCTAGAGTCGGCCGTCAAGCAAAATCTTCACGTTTTTCGCCGCTCATGGGTACGCTTTATTAGGACCGATCAGTGTATTGGACGGGCACGTAGGGATTTTGATGGACTTGACTCTCTATACGGCCAAGATCAACTGGTTTCTCTGTTGCACAGATCACAGACCTCGTGTACACTCACTCTTACTCATACCAACGAGTTTGAGAGATCGGTGAGCGAAGGTGATGAAGAAGTACCAAACCGTTATGGAATCGATCCGGCGAGCCATAGAAGCGGGCACCATTACTCCCGGCCAGAAGCTTCCTTCGGAATCGGAGCTCATGGCCAACTTCAATGTCTCTCGGAACGCAGTGCGTCAAGCAGTAAACGAGCTGATCAAAAGTGGGCTCGTAGAAAGCCGTCACGGGGTGGGGAGCTTTTGTGTGCGCCGTTCGCAGCGTAACTCGATGATGGTCGGTATCGTATGCCTTCGGGTATCCTCCTATATCTTCCCCCGAATCATCGATGGATGTAACCGGGCACTCCAGAGCGAAGGCTATCACCTTGTTGTGAACGAGTCGCGCTACGATCTGAATCAGGAGAGCAGCCTCCTCAACTCACTCCGGCAACAGGGCGTGGATGGAATCATAGTGACTCCCGTGCAGTATCCGGGAGAAACAACAAACGCCAAAGCTCTCTACGAACTGGACAGACAGGGAACTCCGGTGGTCTTACTTGACAACGAATATCCGGATTGCCCGCTTTCCAGCGTGGTTCTGGACGACATAGACGCAGGGATGAAGGCAGCGAAATACCTATGGGAGCGCGGGCACCGTCACGTAGGCATGCTGTATAGCCTCAACTACCGGCCCAAGATTCTTCGGAAGGACGGCGTGGTTCGGTTCCTTGAGACGAAGGGCGTCGAGCTCAACGACGATTGGCTTGTAGGAATCGAAGGCCAAACCTCACCTGCGCATACCTACCGGCAAATTAGGGAGTTGTTCCGAGGTCGCGTCACGCTTCCCTCGGCCATGGTCTGTTCCAGCGACGACGAAGCCATAATGTTTATCCACCAGGCGCGACAACACGGCATCCGTGTCCCTGAAGACGTATCGATTGTCTCATTCGACAACTCAGAAGTGGCGCAGGTGTCGCATCCCCGTCTCACGTCAATTCACCATCCAAGCGAATACATGGGAGAGCTCGCTGCCAAAATCCTCCTCCAACGCATTCATAACGGGGAATCCGCCCTTCGAACACGTACCGTTGTAGACTCGGTTCTGATTCAGCGCGATTCCGTCCGGACCATCACGGAGACGGCCTGAGGTTCTCCCGCGGTTTTCGCCATAGCTCACGCGCACCCGTTCACGCACGGCTTTTGCGATCAAGTACCTCGATCGGCCGCTGCCCCCGGACTCTCCCCTCTCCGGCGCCGATCAAAGCGACGGAGCGCCGCGAGCGGACCGTCGCTCGGAAACGAAGAACGCCGAGGCGTGGCCGGCGCGTCCGCGCCGACCGGAAGTAGCGGGGCCAGCCCCGAGCTTAGCTCCTCCGGGATCAAACCGGCATTGGCCACGAGGAGCTCGGCAGCGAGCTCCCGAGCCCGAGGTAAGTCCAACACTGCCTGCGTCAAAGGATCCAATGACACGGCAGCTGCCGCCAGCTCGGGATCCTTCTGCAATGCGGCCGCGACGGTAAGTTGGTGCACGGGGAGATTCGTTGTGCACAAAGCGGCGAGCTGCGGAGGAAGCATTCCTACCTCAATACCGTGGATGCCTGTTGCACCCACCTGAAGAGGGACCTCTACGGCAGCGTAGGAAGGAAGGTTTCCTATAAGCTGCGCGCTGTTCACGACATTCCCGTACACCTGGACAGACTGACCGCGATGAAGTGCCGTGACAATGGTGGCACCGTAATCGCCACTGCGCTTTGCAAGCGTACCGTCCTCAAAGCGGAGATAGTCCGCGTGTGCGAGGCGCTCCTGAAGGTACGACGCGTAACGGTGGTAAATACCGGATGCGCCCGCGTACCCCGGAGCCTGCCCGTACCGCCGTCGCGCCTCTGCGTCCCGCCGAAACCACGGAAGCATGTCTGAAAGATGACCGGAGGTCTCGGTGGGAATATACCCAAAGTGTTGAAGCACTTCAGCCCGCGCAGGTTCCGCGGCTCGCCATTCCGCGCGGGTCATTCTCTCTCGAAAAAGAGGATATAGGTCCCGGCCGGCATGCTCGATCCGAAGTGCCCAACACATGTGGTTGATCCCTGCGAAGTGGGTTTGCAGCTGTTGCGGAGCGAGCTCCAAGCACTCTCCGATCAGTTCGCGAGTAGCTTCTATACCGCCGCAGAGCCCAACGCATCCGCGAATACCGAGCGAATCCGCCGCCATAACTAAAGGCGCCATCGGATTGACATACGTGAGAAGCGGCGCTTCAGGGCAGAGCTCACGGTAGTCCCGGGCAACGTCCTCGAGCACCGCGATGTTTCGCAACCCCTTCATGATCCCGGTAGGCCCCATCGCATCCCCGATACATATGTCGAGCCCGTACGACGTCGCGATCCGGTAGTCCGCATCGAATGCCGAGAAGCCACCGCCGTCGAACAGAGCGAGCACATAATCAGCATTGGACAACGCCTCTCGCCGGCTGGTCGTGGCGCGAATCACTGTCTGGAGTCCGTTTTGGCGAACCGCTCGCAGCGCCCACCGCTCTACCACCCCAAGGCGCTCCTGATGAGGAGCCATGAGTGTCAGAACCGCCCCGTCGAGCTCCGTCTGGCTGAGGAGATCGTTGATGATGGAAGGACCGAGCGATATGCTTCCCGCCCCCAAGATGGCGATCCGTGGTCCGCCGGATTGCCCACTCTCCATAGGCTTCAACTCCTGTCGGACTTTTGGTCAGCTTCCGAACCGCCGGGGAACACTCCTTGCACCGTTGCGGTTCTGCCCCATTCTCCCATGGTCTTCCGACCGAGTCCACTGTAGCCGTTTGATCGGACGAGGACGCAGGGCAAACGCAGTTGGTCAACGACTCTATAAGCGTGGCGGCGCGTGACCTGGGGGTCATCGTCATGAAGCCGATGTGCGGTAGGGAGTTCCGCGATGCTGAGCTCGCTTTCCGGTTTCTGAGCGGGGCTCCCCGGCTGGTCCCGATTCCGGGGATCGAAACGACAGCGGAGATCGAAGAGATCGTGCGCGTCGTGGAGGAACGGCGCGGTTTGGAGGGAGATGCCCGTCGCCGTGCGGAGGAGACCGCGCGGCGGCTGGGAACCGCGTTCTGCCGAAGGTGCGGATACTGCCGGCCGTGCCCGGAAGGGATCCCGGTGACCGCGGCTATGACCTTCGCGGGGCTTCGCAAGCGAATGCCGGAAGAGAAACTGAGGAACGACTTCGCACCGAAACTCGCGCGGACGCTTCCCAACTGCACGGAGTGCGGTACGTGCGAGGAGGCGTGCCCCTACGACCTCCCGACCATCGAGCGAATTCGAGCGGTGCGTCAGGAGGTCAAGGAATTGGTCAGGACGGCATAGGCCGGCGGGCCGGCCCCTCCGCGGTGCCGGCGGCGGCCGCCAAGGTCAGGCCCTTCGCCGAGGCTGGGGCCGGATTGCCCAGGGGCGTAAAACCCGGGAGCGGCGAGCGCTTGCTCGGAGCGTGTCCCCGCCTTCCGGTAGTTACGCCACCGGGTGAGCGGAAGGGCGGCATTCACGACATTGACTTGCTCGCCGCTCCCGAAGGTGCGGGAGCTCCCAGGGGGCCGGCACTCCCGGAAGCGCGGACTCCCGCCGGTTCGGCCGACATCGGATTTATGGGAGCCAGGGCGAAGGAAAGGTGCTCGGCCACCTTTGGGACGGCTTTGCTTGCCGTGGCGGCCAGGCCTTCCGCACTGTCGTCCAGCACAGCGGCGCCTTCCACGACCACCCCCGCCGAGGCAATCAGCACGATGGATATCACGAGGCCGATGAGCAGCGACAGCTTGACCCGGGCCGGCATGTAGCCCCAGAAGGCGGTCCAGAAGCTGTCGAACGACCGCGCGAAATCGAACTGCGAGGGACGCATGAGAGACCTGTCGCTCCCCGAGCTGAACATAGCGACCTGCGCATTCTCGATACGGTTGACCGGCTTGCCGTCATACTCCACCCAGACGTGCGTCGGTGAGACCGAAAAGCTGTAAGGGATCCCCCGCGATTCGAGAACCGACGCGAGGACGAGTAGCTGAGTCTTGCAGTCACCCGCCATGGCGGCGAACGCTTCCTGCACGGTGGGGAAATACCACGGCCTGTTGTACGTCACCCAGTCGTACTGGTAGGGGAACTCGCTTCTGACGAGGGTATCGATCTCATGCGCGTTTACGGCATCGGCAAAGAGCGCGGAAAAGGCGGCGGCGTACTCGGCATCAACCGGGGGATTGAATACACGATAGACGCTGCGCGCCAGATCCATCGGGCTCGGATAGAGAGTAAGAAGAACCCACACGAAAAAGAAAACCACCCCGACGAGCCGGAGCCTGCGAGTTCTCCTGACACGCTGGGACCCAGTTCGACCGGGCTTTCGCCAAAGAAGCCGAGCCTGGCCGAGCTGGGCCTGACCCGTCTTGTGCCGTGGGGAATCGGCCTGACACCAGCTATGCTGAATCGGTTTGTGCTGATGGAGCACCCTTATGGAAGTACCTGCTGCGTTGTTCATGTGCACCCACCTTTCGCCACCGCTGAGAGGAAGACCGCTTCGCCGGGGCTTGAACTCCGGATACAGTTCAGCGAATGTCAAGATTGTATCAAGATATTGTCAACCGAACAACAACGGGAGCATACAAAGGTTACCGATTGCACGCTCGGAGAGCCCAGGCGCTCCCGCGACCGTTACCGCGGCGCAACGAAGGGTCATGGAGCGTACCGACGCGCAAAAGGAGCAAGCACGGGGTGGGGGCAGCTTCGGGTGGTGCGGCCGGCTTCGGGGCGGCCGCCGGCATCGGGGCGGCCGCCGGCTTCGGGGTGGGCGGCCGCCGGCTTCGGGGTGAGCGGCCGGCATTGGGGGGGCGGCCGTCACGGATGCCGGATATCCATCGACAGGACGCCGTCCCAGTTGCCGGCAATCCCATACGCCTGAAACCGGCGAGCCTCTTGCAGGTAGATAGCGGCTGCGCGGTCATCCGGATCGCTCTCCAGCACACGGGAGAAATGATCGGCCGCATCAGCGAAGCGACGGTCGAAATACGCAAACATTCCCTGTTCGAACTCGCTTTGCGTAGCCCGGCGCAGCTCGGTTGGATAGTCGGCGCCGGCGAAGAGCTCGAAGCAGGCGACGACCTCCGACTTCCCTTTGATCCGGACCCGTCCCAAAAAACGAAACGGGCAAGTGGCAGGGTCCTCGAGCTCCATGATGACCCGTTCCGACACCAGCACAGGCGTGCGAAACTCCTTCGTCAGCGACTCCAGTCGCGCCGCCACGTTCACGGTATCCGAAAGGACCGTCGTCTCGATTCGATCGTGCTCGCCGATCGTTCCCATCATGACCTCGCCCGTATGAATTCCGATTCCGACGCTGATGGGAGGCCCTCCTGCCGTGGCCCGCTGCCGGTTGTAGACAGAAATCTGGTCCTGGATTTCGATTGCAGCCCGGACCGCATCGTCCCCGCTGTTGGGGAAAAGCGCCATAACTCCGTCACCTATGAACTTATCCACGAAGCCTGCGTTGCGTCGCACGATTGGCGCGATGCGACTTAAGTACGAGTTGATGAACCCGAACGTCTCGGCCGGCGTCATCCGTTCTGAGAGCAGCGAGAAGGACCTGATGTCAACGAACATAACGGTGAGCTCTTCAGCGATGTTCTCGCCGAGCTCGACATCGGAGAGTGACTTTTTACCGAGATACTGAAGAAACTCCGTCGGCACGAACTTCCGATTGGACTCGACCAACTGCTGGAGTTCCCGAGAGAACCGTGTACGCTCCAAGCTCATTGTTCGCAGTCGCTCCGCTAGACCGAGGGTGAGAACGATCATCATGGCAAGCATGCCGATCTCCTGGCCATAGAGTGTCAGCAGATTCTGCGGAAGAAGTCCCATGCCGCGGAGCGCGAAACCGATCACACCAACCAAGAAGAACGCCAGAGCAGCCGCGAAAAAGACCTCCGGTCTGCCGGGGCGGCTTCGCCGCAGTAGGCTCAACAGCGCAGTTGCCACATACAGCACGGCGACTGAAGCGGCGAATACCGACAACACGGTGAGCGCGGCAGGCGCCGGTGTGACAAGGCCTGCGACGGCAACGACTACGCACAGAACGTGCATGGCTCGGAAGACGTACTGAGTTCGCGGAAGCCGCTCGCGGAGGTGAAGATACGTCTCTACGAAACGCCCCAGAAATAGCAGTGCGCCTGCTCCGGCTACTACGTAGACGTTGAACTTCCAGTAAGTAGTCTCAGGGCGCAAGACCGTGAAGAGCATACCGCTCTGTACCGATTCAAAGAGCACGGCAAACAGGGCAAAACCGGAGAAGTACAAAGGGATGCGATCCCGTTGGTACAGCCCGACGGCAATATGCACAACGGAAATCAGAAGCAACACGGCAAAATAGGCGGCCAAGCGCCCGTAATCGAAAGCAGCCTTCCGGGCAAAAGCCGGCTGCCCATGCACCGTCAAGGGGAAGCGCATGGTACCGCGCGTCTCAAAGCGGAGATAGACCAACTCCTCTGCCCCACCGTCCATATGTATGGAAGCAGCGAGATTCCGGAACTCGATGGGACGTTCCCGAAACGGGACGTGATCTCCGAGATGCAGGCGTTCGCTGCCTGCAACCGCGCCGAGAGGTGCACCGTTCCCCATCCCCACTTCCGAGCTCTCTCCCCCGGCTCTGTGCCGGCGGCCTTCTGCCCCGACCTCGTCGACCACGGCCGTCTCATGTTCGGGTCGTGCGTTCGAGCCGGCCGAAGCTTCCGCCGGCGATTCCCCCTGGAGCTGGAGATAGATCTCCATCGAGTCGGCAAGCGGGTAGTCGAGCTCGAGCACCCATTCATGAGCGTACTCCATCGCCGACTGCAGCGTGAATCTGACCCAAAATGCGTCTGTCCGGAAGCCGTACCTGGTTGATCGGCCATCGATAGGCAGAAAACGCTCGCTATACGGGGGCAAGGTAACATCCCGGATTCCGAGCTCTCGAGTGGGGTCTTTGAGTATCTCCAGCTCTTCGGTCAACCGAAGGGACTCTTTGGGGCCGGCAAGCACGGCGGGCGGGACGCCGACGTCCACCATACCGCCGGCATCCGTAAGGTGCAACGGGCCGGGATCCTCGGTTGATACGCTTCCGACACCGCACCCGGCAAGGAGAACGCCCAGCGAGACGGTCAGAACGCTCAGCATCGCTCGCCTCATGCTCGCAATTATAGACGGCTCCGATCGATCTGCATAGCAAATCGTTGAGCTTGACCCCATCCTGGATACACCTTACGCTTGCACCTTGGGGGTGCACTGTGGTCCTAAACGCTGTCGCACGAATCGTTGCGGCGCTCAACTCCAACCGGCGCCCGGGGGAGGTCGCCGCCGGAGTTTCGTGCGCACTCGTCTTGGCGCTCGTCCCAGGAGGTAACCTGCTCTGGATCGCGGTCTTCGCGCTGCTTTTCCTTGTGAAGATAAATCTATCGATTGCGCTTCTCTCGCTCGCGCTGTTCACCCTTGCGGCCCCACTTGCCGACCCCGCGCTGGATGCCGTTGGATATTCCGTGCTGACAGCCGAGCCGCTGAGAAGCGCGTTTACGGCTGCGTACAACCTTCCGATAGCCCCATTCGCCGGTTTCAACGAGACGCTCGTCATGGGCGGGTTACTCGTAGGGCTTGCGCTTTGGATGCCCGTATACTTGGCGACACGCGCCTTCCTGCAGCTGTACCGGAATACACTTCGCTCCAAGATTCTGCAACTGCCGCCCGTCCGTTGGTTCACGCGGCTCCCCCTTGTTCAACGTATCTCGGGCTGGATTCGGCGAGCAAACGCCTTCTATCAAAGGACCTGGTGAGGCTGCTATGCCGAAGAAGCAAAAGGCTCCCAAACTCTTTCCACCTACCATTCCGCGCAAGCGTTTCGAGCAGCGAATTCTCAAACGAGTCGCAGTACAGGATGAGAAGCGCTTTCTTAGCGACCTCTACCGGCCCACCCCGGGGGAAGAGGTATATCGCCGCGACCAGGAGCTCGACCAAGCGCAGGTCCGCAAGCTCAAGAAGATCGCCAAAGCGGTACGACACAACCGAGGATTTCTGCAGCCGGTCAAGGTAGGACTCCTGGCCGTTGTGGCCGGCATAGCCGCGATCGTTATCCTGTTTTTCGCCGATCGGATGATAGAGCAAGGGGCGACCGCCGGGCTTGAATCGTTGTTCGGAGCCCGGGTGGAACTGGGCGACCTTCGCATCCGCCCCTTACAACCCGGATTCTCTTTCGAATCTCTGGAGGTGGCCGACCGCCACGAGCCCTACCGGAACCTGTTCGAGCTTGGCCGCACTGAAGTCCGCTTGGACCTCGCCCAACTATTTCGTGGCAAGCTCGTTGCACGCACGGTGGAGACGCATGAGTTGCGCTGGGACACCGAGCGTGAGACTTCCGGCCGGCTCCCGGCCGACCGTCGCCCGGAGGCCGAAGAACGTGTCGATGCGGACGCGCTCCGGCCACCCGAGCTCGACCAACTTGTAGCCGAACGCTTCGCGGACATTGACCCCAGGGAGTTCGTCGAGAAACACTTCCAACAGCTTGCGACTCCGGGGCGCCTGATGGAGTTGATGGAAGCCGCCGAACGGGACATCGAGCATTACGCAGGCCGAGCCCAAGAGGCGGAATCCCGGGTGCGATCGTTAAGCAACGAGGCGGAGGCGATACTCGCGATCGACCCATCGGAACTCCGTTCGATCGACTCTGTCCGCAATGCGTACGAGACAGTCAACAGTGCCTATACGGAAGCCGATGAAACAGTAGCAGAGATCCGGGCGACCCGCGACCGGGTGGAATCCGACTATGAGCGCTACCAAGGTGAGCTCCGCGAAATACCGGATCTAGTCACCGAGGATGCCGGTTATCTCCGTGAGCTGGTTCCGGAATTCGACCTGGCAGACGCTTCCGCCGTCGGCGCTCTGGTTTTGCCCGAGCTCTATCACCCGCTCAACGAACGCTATCGTCGAGCACGCACAATTTGGGACGCAATCGAGCGCCTCCGTGACGACGGGGACGATCCCGATGTGGAGGATGCCACTCGCCGCTCAGGGCGTACCGTAGAGTTTCCAGAACACTCGTATCCGGGCATCCTGTTTGAGCATGTCGCGCTGTCCGTTGGAGAACGCGCGGCGCATGACCTGCAAGAGTTGCGCATTCGGGCCGTATCGAGCAATCCTCAGTTAGTGGGGGAGCCGACCACCCTGACGTTCTCGCACCTGGACGGCAGTCGGGAGCTGGACCTCCGCGCTGTGCTTGACATGCGCAGTGGCCGCGCAGCCGGCATGGAAATGGACCTCGGCATGCGAGGCTACGAGTTCCAGATCGGCAATCGCTCCGGGATTATTCCTTTCAGCAACGCCGCAGGAACGTATCACCTCGAGGGGGATCTGCACCTCCGGCGCGCCGGCTCTCCCTCCGGATCACTCAAGCTCCGGTTCGATCAGCTTGTCTTGGATGTGGTCGAAGACAACCGCGTCGCGATCCTTGCCCGCGACGTCGTCGATTCGGTACCGCACGTCGACTTGGACTTGAGATTCACACCGGAGGGCGAAGTCACAATGCACAGCAACCTCGACGGCCCGCTACAAGACGAGCTCTATCGCTTTCTCCAGGAGCGTCGCGCGGAAGTCCAGGAACGGGTGACGGCGGAGGTTGAGCGCCGACTCGAGCAGGAGCTCGCGCGATACGAAGAGGAGATCGCGCAGCTCGAAACGTACTATGAGGACCTGCGCTCGTATGCTGAACGCGCTCGCAACTACCGTCAAGAGATTGATCGCCTCGAAGACCGCTTAGCTAACCGAGCGGACAACCTCCGCGCGGAACTGGAGGAACGCGCCCGAGAGGCGGCGGATGAGGCACGCCGCGAGGCTGAAGAACGCGCTCGTGAGGCGGCGGATGACGCGCGGCGCGAAGCTGAAGAGCGCGCCCGGGACGAAATCGAAGACCGTTTCGACGGGATCCGAGATCGGTTCCCATGATCCCGGAGACAGACGCAGAGCCCGCAAGAGCCCTCATTGCGCCGTTTCCACCCTTCTGTGCTTCGTTCTGCCGGCGATAGTCTCAATCAACCTCAATCAGCTCCTTCGACGAGTGCTTGACGAGGTATCGTGCGTCGTCTAGCTTGTAGGGTGAACGCAAATGGGGGCGTTCAGTGCTATGCAAACACGCTCTTCCAAGATGGCCCCGGGGGAGAAGCCTGACATTCCCACGGAGGACGGGCGGCTGTTGGCGTGGTTCGCACGTCGAGCCGTGGAGCAACGCTTAGAAGGCTGGGCTGATCCGCCGATCCCCTCCGAAGCGCCTGCGTCACTGAGTCGGCCAGGGGCGGCTTTCGTGACGCTCCGCAGAAACCACGAGCTACGAGGCTGTATGGGGACGTTCGTAGCGCATCGCCCGCTCATCGAAAACGTCCAGGCTTCGGCGGTCGACGCAGCGGTGCGGGATCCGCGATTTGACCCGATCGAGCGCGGGGAACTGGACCACCTGACGGTAAGCGTCTCGGTCTTGGGAACTCCCGAGTTTCTTTCCGCTTCAAACGAAGACGAGCTCCTTGCTCAGATCGTGCCCGGCGAAGACGGCCTGATCGTCCAAGAAGGGCCGCGACGGGGAACCCTTCTTCCGGCCGTGTGGGAAAAAATCCCGGACCCCCATCTGTTTTTGGAACAGTTGAAGATGAAAGCCGGACTTGCCCCGGATCATTGGTCGCCACAACTCAGCTTCGCTCGCTATCGCACCCAAAACTTTGTCGATCCGGCGCCGGAGAGCGCATGAGCCGACGGCCGGGCAATACCTGCCCTCTCCGTGCTCAGGGGCGACGACGCTCTAGAACAACCTCCTGCCCCGGGTAGAGTTCGACCTGAACGCTCCCGCCCGCTTCGCTCACCTCCGCCGAGAACATGGCGCCGACGGAGCCGGAGGCGCTCACGCCTATTGAGCCGCCGTCTTCGGACAACAGTGCGCTAAACGGCTCCTCAGCCTGTAGTTGCAACGTGAGTCGAACGTCAAGGTGCGAAGCGGCGGGGGCTCCTGAGAAGCGAAGCACCGCACGGTCGGGGCCAAACTCACGAACCGAGAGCTCCCCTTGTTCCCGGTGCAGCTTATACGCCGCCACCTCGCGAAACGGAGCAATCCAGAGATCGCGGCGCTGCAGTTCTTCCACGACAGTCACAAGGTCTTCTTCTTCGACCGCTGCCCATCCCACGCCCTCGGCGGGAACGTCTTCTCCGCGGACCCCGTGGAGCGTGAGCACCGCCCACCCGGTAATCTCAAGTGCAGAGTCCACCGCCTCCAGCCACGCACCATTATCCCAAGAGCCGTCGAAATGCCGTGAGAGCAGTCCAATAGAGCCCATGTTGTAACGGTCTGCTAGCGAAGCGGCTGCAATCGGGTTCGTTTGCCCAGGTGCAAGCAACGGGGTACCGCCACGCGCCGCCAAATACACTCCGTCCGCCTTCGCCTGAACACGAGGGTTGGATTGCCACGACGGCCATGAAATCGTGTCCACGTGAACGCCGGGAAGGTTGCGCTCCAGATCCAGTCGCGACCCAACCAACTCATGGACCAAATCCACGCTCTCATCGGTCAGATTCGAGTGGGTAGCGCTGTGGCTTCCGATTTCGTGCCCGGCCGACGCCAGAGCCGCCAACTGGTCCCAGGACATGACCGCTCGAGTGGTGCCGGAGTCGTTCCAGAAGCCACCGCCAACTTTGTCGGTTATCACGTAGAATGTTCCCCGGACACCCATCTCCTCCAGAACCGGCGCAGCAATCCGGTAGTGATCTTTGGTGCCGTCGTCAAACGTGAGGCTTGCCGCCCCCGATTTCCCCCGTGGCCACGTGGCGGCGCGGACTTCCAGAGTTTCGACGAAGGATCTCTGACGCGTCGACTCTTCGTCCGGCGATACCGGCGCTTCAGGAGGCTGTGAAGGCTCGAGCGGCTCTGACGGCTCTGACAGCGGCGGATCTGAGTCCGGCAACTGAAGCGGTTCCGAATCCGGTTCAGGCTTTTCCGGCTGTTCCCTCTTTCCCGGGTCGCTATGTTCGGTCGACTCACCGAGCCGGCCGGATCGTTCGTGCTGGTCCGGTTTGAGGGGACGGTCCGCGGTGGAGGTGTCTTCCTCACGCCTCAACGCGGCTTTCTCCGTATCGTCGGCGTCTACGTCGGCCTCAAACGGTGAAACGATTTCCCCGGCATCGCGAACTCCCGGATGGCTGTCGGTCATGACTCCCCTGCTACCGAGGAACGCGCCGCCCGCAGCCGACGCCACGACGAAGAAAGCGGCAACAAGCACTTTGAAATAGGTAGGACAGCGATACGATCGCAACGCCCGGCGCAGCAAACCCATAACCACAGCCTATGGAGACCGGGATGCCCTGTCAACGAACGTTCGATCGGACATCAGGACAAACGCAGTTGGATACTGCAGCCGGAAGCGCGGAGGCGAGCGCCCCCTTGGCGCTCGCCTACGACGCGTGGTGCCGTAGGGAGAATGGGCTTGTGCTCGTTTCACCGTCTCCTCGCCGCCGACGCAGAACCATACTGGTCCGACTCCGTTTGGCCTCGGTCGGAGATACATCAGCAAAGCCTATTGGCAGCTGCAACCTTCCTCCGCTTCGAAACGTCTGTGTAGGGAGAATCAACGGTGCGATAAGGATGGTGATCATGGGAAACAAAAGGCGACCACGCTTCTTGTTCGTGTATCCGGAGATACCCGACACATACTGGAGCTACCGCTACGCAATTCGGATGGACGGTAAGCGAGCGCTCATGCCCCCTCTCGGGCTTCCCACTGTAGCCGCGATGGTTCCACGGGAATATGAGTGCCGAATCGTCGACATGAATGTCGCCCGCTTGACCGATCGAGATATCCGCTGGGCGGATCTAGTCTTGATATCCGCGATGATCGTTCAGAAGGACTCCATGAACGACGTGGTCAGACGGTGTCGCGAGGCCGGAGTGCGCATTGCGGCCGGAGGCCCATACCCTACCTCAAGCAGTGAGGAAGTGGTCGGCGTCGATCATCTCATCCTGGGAGAAGCGGAAGAGGTATTTCCCGATTTCATCGCTGACTACGAAGCCGGCCGACCGAAGCCCCGCTACATCCCATCCGATAAACCAAGCATGGACCAAACACCGATCCCCCGCTACGAGCTTCTCGAACTGTCCAAGTACCGTGTCATGCCCATCCAGTTCTCACGGGGATGCCCATTCGACTGCGAGTTCTGTGACATCGTGCAACTGTTCGGGCGCAAGGTCCGCACCAAGACTCCCGAGCGATTCGTGGCCGAAATGGAGGCAGCCTATGGTTCAGGCTTCCGAGGAGGCATGTTCGTTGTCGACGACAATTTCATCGGCCACCAGGGGAAGGCCAAAGAGGTTCTCCGCCACATAATCGATTGGCAGCACGCACACGGCTACCCGTTTGCCCTGTCAACTGAAGCCAGCATCAACCTGGCATATGACGAAGAGCTCCTCGAATTAGTCCGGGAAGCAGGTTTCAACATGGTGTTCGTAGGACTTGAAACGCCGGTCGATGAGTCTCTGGCAGCTGCGGGCAAGCAGCAGAATCGGAAACGGGACGTCATTGAGAGCGTTCGGGCTATTCAGAAGAAGGGGATCGAGGTCAGTGGCGGTTTCATCGTTGGATTCGACAGCGATCCGCCGGACATCTTTGATCGCCAGATCCGGTTCATCGAGGAGTTGGCAATCCCCACCGCAATGGTGGGCCTACTCACAGCACTCCCCAAGACCAAGCTCCACGAGCGACTGGAGAGAGAGGGACGTCTACTCGGTAGCTCAGCGGGGAACAATCTTTCGTCCACGGCCATGAACTTTCGGCCGATGCTGCCTAAAGAGTTGATCGCTCGGGGATACCGCCGGCTCCTCGAGACAATCTACGCTCCCTCCCGGTACTTCAACCGGTGCTTGAGGTTTTTGGAGCTTCTTCCGGCCGGCACTGAGCCGGCCTCTGTCTCCCGCTGTGCCGGGGCAGGCGAAGGAGAGAACGCGGAAAAACAAGAGATTGCCGCGAACAGGCGCGAAGGGAGACGGATACACCCCAAGCACCTGCGCGCTGCGTTCAGATCGCTTCTGCGACAGACATTCTCCCGGTATGGACCGCACTACCTTCTATTTCTCGCCCGCGCGATCCGACGGCGCCCGGACCAACTGGTAATGATCTTCACAATGGCTATTCAAGCCCATCACTACATTAAGATGACGCGCTTGCTTTTCCGAGAACAGCGCCGGAAATCAGGAGAGACGGAGAGCGTCAAGAGAGCGCCGAATACGGATCCCACGTCAGAGCCGGCCGATGCCTATCAGGGGTCGTTGGTAACTGGTACAATGGAATGACGTCACAAGATTCGGGAGGGCTGGTACCGACCGTGCATCCAGCCCGGTATTGTGGAAACTCGAAAGAGAGCGGGAGCACCTATGAACGCGACAGCCTCAGCAGCGGCACAAGTAGTAATCGCCGTTATCCCCATCGTAGGGATTGTTGCGGGAGCAACAATTGCATTCTTCTATCTGTTATGGAATCACCAACAGAAGATCAAGCTCATCGAACAAGGAATCGCGCCCCGATCCGAATTCGATCTGGAAGGCTTCTCACTTCTCGCCGGGCTCCTAGCCACCACGATCGGGGCTGCGCTTACGATATTCTACCTGTTCCTCAAGCCGGGATCGAGCCTGTTGTTGGCCGGATTGATCCCGCTCGCCATCGGTGTTGCCTTGCTCCTCTTCTATCGGTTCCGGGGAGCGGGATCGTACTCGGAACGCCAGAGGGAGTAACGTCCGGTGCAGAGCCAACACGAGTCCAACACGCACGACACGGACACCGAAAGCCCCGCAGCGCTCGAACTGTCGGACGTGGTGATCGTCGAGCGTGTTCTCGCAGGAGAAGTGGAGCTGTTTCGCATTTTGGTCGACCGCTATCAACGTCCGGTCTACCGCCTGGGGTTTCGATTCTTCCGGGCAGTAGAAGACGTCGAAGACTACGTACAGGATGTCTTTCTCAAGGCGTATCTTCGTCTTTCTCAGTTCTGCCGTCGGGGACGGTTCTACTCCTGGCTCATGCGAATCGCGTACACACACGGGATCGACCGATCGGGAAGGAAGAAATCCCTCGTAACGACGGAGTATCTCGATTCGCCGGATCCCCGACAGGGTACAGAGGAGACCGCGCTTCGCTCGCTCGCCCGGGAGGAGCTGCGGGCTGCAGTTGCGGACCTTCCCCAGCCGGCCGGCGCGTGCGTAGATCTCTTCTTCTTCTTCGAGCTCACCCACAAAGAAGTCAGTCGGATCGTCGGGATCCGCGTGAATACCGTGAAATCCCACATCTGCCGGGCGAAGCGACGCTTACGCGAGCGACTCGCAAACACCCAAGCGGAGGCATACTATGAAGTGTGAGCAGGCTATGGAGGCCATTCTCCGACTCGATAACGGCGCCGAACCCGATGCAACAACACAGGGACACCTTAGCAACTGCCCCCGTTGTAGGGCGGAGTACTCTCAACTTCGGCGCGCGCTCGACGGCCTAACGAAGTCCCTCGAGAACGCTTCCGATGTTTCCGCGCCGGATGACTTGCATCGGCGAAAGCAGGTTGCCGACCGTATAATGAGTGCGGTCCGCGCCGAAGCCGAACGCGTAGCCGCCCGGCAGACGGATTCGGGCTCGCAACTCCGACGCCAAACCGCCCCAGCAAGCCAGAATCTGGCCGGCGACACCGGTTGGATTGCCTACAGCACGTGGATTTCAGTCGGCGTTCTCCTACTTCTAGGGATAATCGTGCTTCCCTATACCGAGGGATTTCTCTTCCTTCGCGGCGTGATGGAACGGGACCTGGACGCACCCCTCGCCCTGACTCTCGGGCTTGTCATGAGTGGGTATTGGGCGCTTTTCATTGGAACCCATATAGCCGATTTGCGGCGGCGTCTGCGGCGCTTACACCGCGCGTTCTCCCGTGCGTAGGGGGCAAACACAAACCTCAGAAGCGCCATTTTTCGGACGGACGTAACGTTAATTTCGCTCTTTGGCACTACCGAAACATGGAAGTTCTTATAGTTCACCGTTCTGTCCAATAGTGTTGTTTCATCCGACATTTACGCTATATCTGTAGATTTCACTATTGGTGCTGCCACTTGATTCTCTGTCGGAAGCATAAGTATCCTTTCCTTGGTACTACCAACGTTGGCAGGGGGAATCACGATGAGTAAGCCACTTGATTTTCTCGACGCGATTTGGAAAAACGGTGCCACGGAAGCGCTCGACGCCGTAATACAGATCAAGCCTGTACGGAAGAGATTGCTAAGACGGATCGATCGCCGACTGACACGAAGCTTCGCTGCAGTCAACCACCGACGCATGCCTTTGCGCGTACAGGAGATGCGTAAGCGCGCCATAATGAACTTGCTCCACTCGATCGACCGGGGGATCGAACGAGGCTATGTCGGCTCCGGGGTACGGAAACGAGTTCTCTCCAGTTTCGTCGGCAACGTGCTCAGCGACGAGCACGAGCGGATGCGCCCATTCCGAGAGCAACACGGATTCAACCCTCCCACATTCCTCACCATCAGCCCAACCAAGCGCTGCAACCTGAAGTGTACCGGCTGCTACGCCGGAAGCTCTGCCGCCAACAAGAGCACTCTGGACTATGACGTGTTCACGAGGATCATCAACGAAAAGCGCGAAGAGTGGGGGTCGCACTTCACCGTCATATCCGGCGGCGAGCCGTTGATGTACAGGAGCAAGGGGAGAAGCTTGCTTGATGTCGTAGAGGAGCACCCCGACAACTACTTCATGATGTACACCAACGGCACGCTCATTACCGACCAGGTGGCACGACGCATGGCCGAGCTCGGAAACATCACCCCGGCCATTTCCGTGGAAGGCTGGGAAGCGGACACCGACGGCCGACGGGGCAAAGGCGTGTTTCAGAAGACCATGGACGCGATGGCGAATCTGCGTCGCCACGGCGTGCCGTTTGGCATTTCGGTCACCGCCACCAAAGAGAATGCGGAGACGGTCATCTCTAACGAGTTCATGGACTACATGTTCGACGAGCAGGGGGCAATCTACGGTTGGATATTCCACTACATGCCGATTGGCCGAAGCTACACGGTCGACCTCATGGTAAAGCCCGAGCAGCGCAAGTGGATGCTCGAGCAGGAGTTGGATCTGATCTACAAACACGATCGATTCCTGATCGATTTCTGGAATGGCGGGCCCATGTCCGTGGGCTGTATTGCAGCGGGCCGACCCGGAGGCTTCTTCTACGTCGACTGGGATGGCAATCTGACTCCATGCGTGTTTTTCCCGTACGCCGTCGACAATATCTACGACGTGTATCGGAGGGGCGGTACGATTAGCGACGTACTCTTCACCGACTACTTCAAGAGACTCAGAGACTGGCAGGACGCGCTCCGTGGACGGGACGGCAAGGAGAAAGTCGGAAATCTCTTCTGTCCCTGCCCCATGCGGGATCACCACCGGTTCGCCGAACGGCTTATCAAGGAGCATCCGGTCAAGCCGATCGATCCCGATGCGGAAGCGGCCTATCACGACGATGACTACCACCGCCGCATGCACGAGTACGACACGCAGCTCTACCAGCTTCTGGATCCGATGTGGGAGCAGACGCTGCAGCAGCGGCCGGATCCCCGCATGGAGGAAGCTGCCACACAAGCGAGCTCGCGGTAGACGCTTAGCTTGCTGAGGGGCCGGAGTAGCGCCTTCGCTCAACCTGCGCGCATGTGACGCCCCGCGGACCGGTACGGTCCTACAGCACCGGCGATCCGCGCGTCGCCGGTGCTCCGATCGAATTGGTTGCATATGAGGGTTGTATTCATCGAGCCCAAGCCACCATTTAACCTATACTACTTTCTGGGGCAGCTTCCGCTCCTCGGGAACCTCTATATGGGGACTATCCTAAAAGAAGCGGGACACGAAGTTCACGTCCTTAAAGAGAACCTTCACGCTGCGTACTACGATCGCCGGGACCGGTTGGATCCCCTCGTACAGCAAGCCGATGTCGTAGGCATCACCGCCACCACTCATACGGTGAAGCGCGCGTACCGGATCGCGGATGCAATCAAACGCCGGCAGCCGTACACCCGTGTGATCATGGGCGGCAGCCACGCTTCCGCGCTTCCGGAGGAGGCACTCGAGCACGCCGACCAGGTAGTCGCCGGCGAGGGTGACCCGGTGATCCGTGACATTGTGGAAGGACGCAAGACGGATCGAGTGGTAACCGGAATGCCGCCGGACCTGGATACGCTCCCAGCGCTCGATCTATCGCTTCTCGCAGGCGGTCCCCGGGGAAACGGGAGCAAGCGCTTGTCGATCGCCCCGATTATGGCCTCTCGCGGTTGTCCGTACGACTGTGTATTCTGCTCGGTAACCCGCATGTTCGGGCGCCGCTATCGCGTCCGTGCTCCGGAGCTGGTCCTGGAGGAGGTGCGCCGGCGTTACCGCGAAGGTTTCCGGCAGGCGTTTTTCTACGACGACAACTTCGCTGCCAACCGGAGGAAGACAAAGCAGTTCCTCCGGATGCTCATCGACGAGGACCTCGACTTCCGGTGGTCCAGCCAGTTCTCCATGCAGGCCGCTGACGATCCGGAATTGCTCGAGCTTCTGCGGCGTGCGAAATGCCACACACTCTTCATAGGCCTTGAGTCAGTCAACCCGCAGACTCTCCGGGATTACCGCAAGCACCAGACGGTGAAGTCCATAGCTGAGGGGATGAAACAGATCCGGGCAGCCGGACTCAAGGTTCACGGCATGTTTGTGCTCGGCGGCGACACGGATACCGAGGAAACTGTCAACCATACCGTGGACTTTGCAAGGAGAATCCGGTGTCATACCGCCCAATTCTCCGTACTGTTCCCGATTCCAGGCACGCAGCTATACCAGGACATGCAGCGCCGGCGCCGGATTTTTGTGGACGATTGGGAGGCGTATGACGGGAGCCATGTAGTCATACTTCCGGAACGCATCCGTCCCTTCCGGCTCCAGAAGCAGATACTGAGGGCGTACAAACGCTTCTTCAATACCTCGTGGCAACGCTGGGTCGCGTCCCGCCTGGGGATCCTGCTCTGGTGGTTCACCAACCAGAAGTATTGGCGGTTTCTCAAGCATTTCGACCGCAGCGGTCGCTACGATAAGGTCAAGGCCGAGGCCAAGCGGATTGCCAAGCAATCTACGCAATCCGAAGCATCCCCGGCACAGGGAGACACCGGAGAAACCGCCACAGGAACTGCCACTGCTTCGTGACGGCGCCGTGCTTGGCCGGGAGACGCGACCGAAGACCTGCTGAAGTGACCAGAGACAATGGCGACGGAGGACCTAGAAGGCCACTCCGTCCGCGCCCCCTCTTGTAATGGCCGTTCCCGCTCCAACAATCCTTGCCTCACCCCCTTCGTGCGCAAATACACCGAGAGCTGTGACAATTCTATCTTCTAGCGATTATATACCCGATTGACTATAGTAGCTTCTAGTTGTAGATACACGTATATGTTCAGAGTGAGGTCCGGCGTTGCAACGTCGCTATCTCGCGAGCAAACCATTGAACGAGTCATGTATGGCCCGTACGGCAGTGATTATGCTTGCGGATCGGGAATCCCACGCGGACATCGAACGCACAGCCAATGCGTTGGAACTGGCTAGGGACGCAAAGGAGAGCGGATTATGAAGAACTACGACATCATCCTTATTGGTACCGGTCAAGCTACGGGAAGCCTCGTACAGGAGTTTCTTGAGAAAGGCAAGGCGATCGCCGTGGCAGAGGCGGACCGCGTGGGCGGTTCGTGCGTGAACTGGGGCTGCACTCCCACAAAGACAGTGATCGCTAGTGCACAGGCGGCGCATATGGTACGGCGCAGTGCGGAGTTCGGCATAGAAGCTACCGTGTAGGCATACGCTTTCCCGAGGTTCACGACCGCGTGGACGACATGCGAATGGCGGCTACCCGCGGTTTCGAAAGTTGGCTGGAAGAAGTCACCGAGTTCTATCCCGGGAGCGCCTCTTTCGTTGACGCGCACACGGTGTAGGTCGGCAACAGCACGCTCCGGGGCGAGAGAATCATCGTCCACACCGGTACCCGGGCGCGGAAGCCGGATTTCCCGGGGATCGACCGAGTCCATTGGTTGGACAACCGGGGGACTCTCGATTTGCGCGAGCTTCCAAAGCGGCTGGTGGTCATTGGGGGATCGTACGTCGGTCTGGAGTTCGCACAAGCGTTCCGCCGCTTCGGAAGCGAAGTAACCGTCCTTCAGCGCGCAGAACGTCTCCTTACTCGAGAAGACCCCGACATGGCGGAAATCGCGCGTACTGTACTTGAACAAGAAGGGGTCACTATTCACTTTCAGACACAGGTCCAACATGTGGAGCCAACGAGTGCCGGCACGCGACTTACCTTCACGGATCCCGACGGCACTCACCACCCGGAGGGATCACACATGCTTGTGGCGATCGGCCGAACGCCGAACTCTGATACGCTCAGCCTTGAGTCCGCGGGAGTAGAGACTGACGGCCGCGGTTTCATAACCGTAGACGACACCGCGCGCACTACCGTTCCCCACATCTACGCAATCGGTGATGTCAACAGCCGTGGTGCTTTCACACACACGTCGGTCCACGACGGGCAGGTCCTGACCGACCGTCTGTTTTCAAACCACGGAGAGCAAATCGGAAGAAGGATTAGCGACCGTACCCCAGTTCACGCAGTCTGCATCGATCCTCCCCTTGCCCGGGTGGGTCTCTCAGAACGTGAAGCACGCGGGAGCGGGAAGAACGTGCTTCTGGCTTCACGCGACATGATCAACGTCAACCGTGCACGGGAGAAATCCGAAACTCACGGCAAAATCAAGCTGTTCGTCGATGGAGATACTCAGCAGATCCTAGGAGCGACGGTCTTCGGCGTCGGCGGCGACGAGATAGTAGGGGTGCCGGCTCTAGCCATCCATACGCAGCTTCCCTATGCGGCGCTTCAACAGACGGTTCTCCCGCATCCGACGGTCTCCGAGTTGATTCCATGGTTCCTACAGGATCTCGGCCCCCTTGACGGTTAATCTCCAGACGCCAGGCACTCCCTGAGCGTAGATGAGCGGCTCCGGTTCGTTCCCGGCCGTCTCGCCCGCCCCAGTGAGGAAAGCAACCTCCTTGACTTTTCCCTCGGGTGGCCGTATTCTCAACAAGAGTATTATTTAGAACCATTATTATATGATTCCGGGTATTAGTTGAGACTGTGTTTATTGGGGAAGGCCAACAATCTATGCGAGACAATTCGGCCATACACGACACCGTTGAAAGGCTTCTTACTGCTCTGGAGGAGAGCGGCAAGCGGCGGACGGCGCAGCGAGTAGCGATCTGCAGGGCGCTTGCCGAGCACCCCGGCCACCCGACCGTCGGCGATGTCTTCACACGCGTTCGTCGCGACTTTCCGATGATCAGCCAGGCTACGGTGTACAACACTTTTGACACCCTTCAACACCTTGGCCTCCTCACGCAGCTGGACATCGCCGATCACGACCACACGCATTACGACCTCGACATCACCCCACACATAAACATAGTGTGCCGCTACTGCGAGAATATTGTGGACCTTCACATGGACACCGTGTCCTCGCTTATCCAGGAAGCGGCAAGCCGGACGGGATTCGAGCTTCAGGAGCAGGCGGGGCTCATTCTGTATGGTGCATGCCCCAACTGTCAGCGACGGCGTGCTACGTCCACAGAAGGAGCGAACACATTGAGTTCAGCACGAGCCCCAAGCAGAAGAAACACCATGGGCATTAATTCCCAGACCGAAGCACGTAACAGATGAACAAGCAACAGGATAGTGAGATGACACAAGAGGCGGTACAAACACGAGCGGGCACTTCGCTTGAAGCAGCCTCCCCGAACGGACAAGCAGCCGGTCACCAGGATTCCGCTTCGCCCAACGCCAACCGTCCCACGCCGGAGCAGTCCGCGAGCCGGAGGCGTATGCAGCTGAGCGATACCGAAGAACAACAGGCGATCCGCCAACTCCCGTTCATGGTGGCGTTCACGGCGATCGCGCTCACGGCCATGGTCACTGGTCGCGTTCTCCAACATCTCCATGCGGGGCTATCGCTCCCGGCTGTGGTGGCCTACGCCGTAGCGTATGTTTTCGGCGGCTACTACAGCCTTCGTGCAGGCTTGGACTCCCTGCGCCGCCGCTCGTTTGACGTGAACATCTTGATGATCCTTGCGGCGTTTGGCGCCGCTTACTTGAACGAGCCGTTTGAGGGAGCAATTCTCATGTTCCTCTTCTCGCTCTCCAACACGCTCGAGACGTTCGCCATGAGCCGCACCCACAAGAGCATCTCCGCGCTTCTCGATCTCGCTCCAAAGCAGGCTCGACGCATTAACGCTCAAAGCGGCGCGTACGAAGAGGTTCGCGTAGACGATCTTCGGATCGGAGACCAGGTACTCATCCGCCCGGGGGAGCAGGTTCCCCTCGACGGCAGGATCACGGCGGGCGGATCGCAGCTCGATGAGGCACAGATTACCGGTGAGTCGATGCCGGTAGAGAAGCACCAGGGAGACCTGGTGTTCGGGGGTACGATGAACGGGAGCGGAAGTCTCACGGTGGAGGTCACCGCTGACGCTTCCAATTCGACCATTGCTCGCATCGTACAGATCGTCATGGAAGCCCGAGAGCGCAAGGCTAAGAGCCAGGACTTCACTGATCGCATAATCGGGCAGTACTACGCCATAAGCGTCATTGGGCTGACCGCGGTCGCGTTCGGCGTCTTTACTCTGCTTCTGAACTTTCCCATGGACACCGCTGTCTACCGTGCGATCACCCTGATGGTCGTGGCTTCGCCCTGCGCAGTAGTGATCAGCATTCCCTCCGCGCTCCTCTCGGCGCTCGCCAAGTCGGCCCGGAGCGGCGTTCTCTTCAAGGGAGGGCTGCACCTCGAAGCTGCGGCAGAGGTTCGCGCTATCGCCTTCGACAAGACCGGTACAATCACGAACGGCAAGCCGGCAGTCGTGGATTGCTCAGACTGGACCGCCCCCACGGGCACCGGCGGGACGGCAGGCGATGTCCTCAGGCTCGCCGCCTCGGTCGAGCAGTACTCGGACCACCCAATCGCCGAGGCCGTGGTTTCCGCGGCTGAGGAGCGGGGGATCGCTTTGGAAAGCGCCACCGACTTCGCTAGCGACAGCGGCGTCGGTGTCAGCGGCATTGTCGGGAGCTCAGAGGTCCGCGTCCTGCGGCCTGACCGCGCCCCTTCTCTTCCGCCTCACCGGCTGCCGGAAGTCACCGCGCATGAGGATTTGGGACACTCCGTAGTGATCGTGACCCGGGACGACACCCCAATCGGTCTGATCGCCGTTGCGGATACCATTCGCGATAGTGCGGTCGAAACGGTAGCCCGCCTCAGACAGCAGGGATTCGAGCATATAGCTCTTCTCACCGGCGACAACGAAAGAGTCGGTACTGCAATCGCAAGGCAAGTAGGCATCGAAACGGTGCGCTCGGGACTCCTTCCAGAAGAGAAGGTCACCGCTATCGAGGAGCTTCGGACCCGCTATGGCGCCCTCGCTATGGTCGGTGACGGGGTCAACGACGCCCCGGCCTTGGCAGTATCGGATCTCGGCATCGCCATGGGAGCAGCAGGAACCGATGTCGCTCTGGAGAGCGCCGGCGTACTGCTAATGGGCGACGATCTGGAGAAGCTTCCGGAAACTTTCGACCTCGCACGCCGCAGCCGACGGATCATCCGCCAGAACCTTGCCTTTGCGTTCAGCGTTGCGGCAGGCTTGGTCATCACGACTCTCACAGTAGGGATACCGCTGCCGCTCGGTGTCCTGGGACACGAAGGGAGCACGGTGCTCGTGGTTGCAAACGGACTCAGGCTTCTGGGCCGCACGAGCGCGCGGAAACCGCCGCATACCACATGCTGAACCGATGCGGTACGATGAATATGGAGAAGCTGAAAGCGATGTGCTGTCCCTTTCGCACCACTTCAACCTGAACCAGCTTGTAGTACTTGAGAAACATAGATTGCAACGCTCCGTTGAGCAAGCTCTGTAATGGGGTTACCATGATTCCATGAGTCGAGAAAACGAGCGGTGGTACGAGCTTTCCGAAACCAGGCACGTTCCAACTCCGGCCCTCGTCTTCTATCCGGAACGCATGGAACGGAACGTGGCCCGAGTTCTCGAGATCGCAGGGAGCGTGCAGCGTCTCTGCCCGCACGTGAAGACACACAAGTCTCCGGGTGTAACGGCACTGCTTATGCGTCACGGCGTTTCAGAGTTCAAATGCGCTACGCTCGGTGAGGCACGTATGCTCGCGGAGTCCGCGGTCCCGGAGCTCATCGTAGCGTATCCGTTGACCGGCCCCTCCATTACCACGCTCATGCAGCTGGTGGAGGCATACCCGGCCACAACTTTCCGTACAGTTACGGACTGCGTCGAAGGCGTCGACGAGCTTGCCGCAGCGGCACAAGCAAGCGGCCGTGCTCTGGAGGTACTTCTCGACATCGATCCCGGCATGGGCCGTACGGGCGTCACCCTCAACCCCGAGTCGCAGCAACCAGGCGAAGCAAGTTCCGGCTCGCCTTCCGACCGGCATCCCGTCGTAGCCACCTACAGGCACATCGCGGAGTGCTCCTATCTCCGGCCCGCAGGGCTTCACGTATACGACGGACATATCCATGAGTCAGATCCGCTCCTTCGCAGGCAACTCGTCCAGCCGATTATCCGGGAGATCGAACGGCTGCGACGCCACCTCCAGAAGGCCGGGCTACCGGTACCAAGAGTAGTAGCAGGCGGGACACCCACCTTCCCATGCTACGCTGCCGGATCGGATTTCGCGCTGTCCCCCGGAACGTGTTTTCTCCACGACCACCAGTACCAGGAAGCCTACCCTGACCTAGGCTTCCATCCGGCCGCCTTGATTTTGGGCCGGGTGGTGAGCGTGCCGAGCACGGAGACCTTCACCGTGGACGTGGGAGCCAAAGCGATCGCCACCGACCCGCCGGGCCCGCGAGGAGTCATTCTCAACGTTCCAGGAGCCGAGCCGCTCGCCCAGAGCGAGGAGCACTGGGTCTTCCGCGCATCCGCTACGGCAGGAGCAGGCGCTCCTGCGGTGCCACGCCGAGGAAGTGTCGTCTACATTCTCCCGCGCCACATCTGCCCGACGGTCGACCGACACGCGTTCGCCTACGTGGCCGGTCCCAACGGCAACCTGACCGGCGTGTGGCCCATCACTGGGCGTAACCGGATCGAAACCCCTGATTTGCCGGCAGCACAGCGGTAACGCCGGGAGTCCGGGCAGACGGAATCACATACACAGGGTCTGAGCCGGATCGAGCCAATTGGAGGGCAATTCGCGAGAAGCGGTAGCGGGGAAAACGGACAACGAAACCGGAACGCCCTCCCGTTGCCAACCGCGGGACACCCAAGCTGAAACGAGTAGGAGCGACGTGGGGTACGAGAAGGAGTAGCCCCGCTGCAATGAAAAGCAGGGGTCGACCGCCCGCCCCATCGGCAGACGGTCGCCCCGGAGACCTCTCAAGTCATGCCACCGTGGACCATAGCTCCTGCTCCTAGAGCCGGCCCACAAGACGGCCGACAAAGATGCCTCCCCCGTCCCCAAGGAGCTCCATCAGATCGCGGCCCATTTCATGCATATCGTCGCTAGCCCCTTCATGCACGTCGTCGTGCTCCCCGATGAGGAGCCCGGCGTCCTCTCTGAAGAAGTCGCCGCCCGGAAACTCGTCGTCTCCAACTGAGACCAAGTGGTCTCCGGGAAACCACGTGTCGCCTGGGAACCGCTCGTCCAGTCGACCGACGAAGGTGTCGCCCGGGATGAAGGCGTCACCGGGGAAGAAGGTGTCGCCCGGGATCATATGGTCGCCGGGGAACCACGTGTCGCCGGGAATATATAGGGCGCCGTCGGCTACGGTGTCGTAGTCGGGATGCCCCTCTTCGGCGTCCGCGTTGAACACGTCTGCGGTGGCGAGGACGTCGCCCTCTTCCATTGCAGCCACCATGTCGCCTTCGATCTCCTCGTAGCCTTCGTGGTCCCACATACTGTGTATCCGCTCGCCGGAGATCTGGATCATGTCATCCGAGACCAACGTGTCGCCGGGAAACATGTCGTCCGCGTGCGTTCTGTACTTACCGTCGATTTCATTCTGGAACCCCTCCGAAAGCTCAGAATACTCCTCCTCGGGCAAATACACTTCGGCGTCGGCGAGCTCGTAACTGGTGTGGCCGAGGTGATGAGCTTGGGGCCGAAGCTCCTCGTCTTCCACAAAGGTGTCACCCGGAAAAGCGATCCGTGCGCCATCCATCTCGTAGAGACGGCCGACGAACTCCGAATCTCGGTCGAGCACCGCGCTCCCCGGAAGGAAGATCGCTGCCTCTTCCCCGGCTATTGGATCTTCGACGTGCAATCCGTCCTCGTCGACCTCATCGTCCTCGGTCTCGTCCCCTTCGTCGTCCAGATCGCCGTCGACGAGGCCTTCACACCCCAAGAACGCCGTCATCGCGATCACTGCGATCGCAACAAGCTTGAGTCCCCATGAGCACTCTCGAATAAGTGGACTGCGCATAATAACTCCTTTCTCCTTTGTGTTGCGGTTATGGTTCTTATTCGTTTTAATATAACACAGATACTTCTATTTCCCAGCTTTGCGTGTCCCTAAATCCTTGTTGCTAACCTCTTATATGCTCTTTTGCCACATTTACAACCATCGATACACCTGCGTCATTTCGGTATTACGAGCCATCTCCATTTTCCTCAACCTCTCGCCCTTCCCGGCCTTTACGAAAGCAGCAAGTGGTGATTCGATGGAGGAAGATCGGAAGGATGGAGCCGCGAAAGATATCGGCCGGACGATCCGGACGATTTGACCAAAGGCACGCGGACGGTACTCTTATGAAAGAAGCGATGTTCTGGGAAGCGGCAAAAGACGGCGCAGTGGTCTGTCACCTCTGCGGACGCCACTGCCGGATTGCACCGGCCGAGCGCGGGGTCTGCGGAACGCGGGAGAATCGCGAAGGCACGCTCTACTCGGTAGCGTACGGGAGGATCACGGCCCCTGCGGCGGACCCAATCGAGAAGAAACCGCTCTACCACTTCAAACCGGGCTCACTGGCGCTCTCCTTTGGCACCGCCGGCTGTAACTTCCGGTGCATGTACTGTCAGAACGCGACGCTGGCCCGCGCAGCTCCGGAGACTTCCTATCTCACTACGTGTGCGGTCGAGGAAGTCGTCCGAACTGCGCTCGACCACGACGGCATCGCGTGGACCTACAACGAGCCTACGGTCGGTTTCGAGTTCAGTTACGACGTGTCGAAACAGTACAAAGAAGCCGGCGGCGGCTACGTGTGTTATGTGACAAATGGATACATCGAGCGCGAGCCGCTCCAGGCGATCGCTCCATACCTTGACGCAGTGAACATCGATATCAAGTCGATAACGGAAGGCTTCTACCGCGATATAGTCGGCGCACGCCTCCAGAGAGTGCTGGATACCGCGGTACAGGCGCGCGATCACGGTATTCACGTGGAAGTCACCTACTTAGTCGTCCCTCACCACAACGACAGCGAAGAGGAACTGGCCGGATTCTCCCGTTGGGTAGCAGAGCATCTGGGGCCCGACACCGCTACCCACTTCTCCCGGTTCTTCCCGGCCCACAAGATGCGCACCGTCCCGCCAACCCCGGTCGCGACGATGGAGCGGGCACGAGAGATCGCCACAGCCGAAGGGCTGAGCTTCGTCTATTTGGGGAACATCCAGGCCGACAACGATACCCGATGCCCTCAGTGCGGCCGCACGATTATCCGTCGGTCCGCTTTTACCACCACGAAGCCGGAGCTTCGCGCCGGCGCGTGCCCTGACTGCGGCCGCGCCATTCCGATCGTGACTTGAGCCGTCCCTCGTTTATCGATACGCTTTAGGAGCGCGAGTGCGGGGGAGCGCGCCGCACCAGTGCTACGCGCACCGGACGCGGATGGGCCGGCGGCACTCGCGACGGGAGCGGGTAAGCCGGCAGCACGCGCACCGGATACAACAGTAGGGACGGAGCCGAACGGGCCAGACCGGCGAACCGTTCGATCGGCAGACCGGTAAGCAAGGAGGAGCAGGTGGCGGACTACGATGTGGTGGTGGTCGGGGCCGGAATGGCGGGGCAGGTTTGCGCTGCCTATTTGGCGCGCGACGGGAAACGCGTTCTGCTGCTGGAACAGAATCACCATGCCGGCGGGAACATGTCGGGCTTCTCGAGAAACGGCTTCACTTTCGACGGCGGCGACCAGTCGTTCGAGAGCCTGGGTATCGTCTTTCCTATTCTAGAGGATCTGGGCATCTACGATGCGCAGCCATGGATCAAGGCGCGGTACCGGATGGTGAGCAAGGACTTCGACTTCTTCATCGACGGGATTGATTCGGTAGAAGCAGCGTTGCGCACTGCGTTTCCCAATGAGCCCGGCATCCGTCCGCTTTTCGAGGAGATCCGCTCCGTCTCCCGCTTCATGCAGTCGGTCTGCACGCCGTGGGAGTTTCCCCTCCTCCACGATTTTCGGCTGAGCGGCGCGCTTAAGCTGCTCCCGTGGCTCCGGCGCCTCAAGCGCTGGTCGACCTTCCGCTATCGCGAGACCGCCTGCCGCGTTATTCAAGATCCGCAGCTACGGAATTGGCTTACCACCATCGGCTACTACAAGATGCCGCACCTCTTTTTCGCCGGGTTCTGGCAGCTATGGTCCCACGACTATTGGTATCCGGTCGGGGGAATGCAGGCGCTCCACGATCGCTTGACCGCTCGCTATCGCGCGTTCGGCGGTGAAGTCCGATTCAAGACGCAGGTGGATCGCTTCCGGTTGGGCCGAACGGGCAGAAGACGCGAGGCCCAGGCGATCGTGACTTCGACCGGTGAGGAGATTACCGCCAACCACTTCGTATACGCCGGGGACTACCAAAAACTCGTGGAGAAGCTCATCGGGCCGGACGGATTTCCCGGCAGGACGGTGCGCCGCGTGCGCGCTTCACGCCTGACGGAGGCGCTTGTAACCGTCTACCTCGGTCTCGATATGAGTGACTCCGAGCTGTCGAGCACCCTTGGCGGTGCTCACCATCCGTTCTTCTTTCCCAACTACAAGGTCATCTTCCCGGACGAAGGCTCGCCCGCCGACGTCCACAGCCACATGTGGGTAACCCTCAACCACTTCGGCCGCGAGAGTACAGCCGCCCCTGAGGGCAAGTCGGCACTCACCATCCAAACCTACAGCTCCGCCCGGTGGCAGGAGCACTGGCGGAACGGCGGCACCGGGCTCCCGCGGACCCCGGCATATCGCCGTCTCAAGCGAGCGGTAGCGATGGAACTCATTAGTACCGCTGAGAGCCTGGTGCCGGGGCTTCGCGACCGCGTGGAGTATCTCGACGTCGGAAGCCCTCTCTCGCTCGAGCGGTTCACCGGAAACTCGGAAGGCTCGACCGGCGGCTGGTGCTATCAGGACACTGTCTCGCCGTTGTATCGAAGCCCCATGTTGAACATGATCCGTACTCCGTTTCATAATGTTTTGGCGTGCGGACACTATGCGCTCTGGCCCGGCGGGGTAATCTCCGCGACGCTTTGCGGGCGAATCGTCGCTAACATGGTGGCCGGACGTCGGGCCCTCGCCCGGATGTAGCGCGTCTCGCAGCCACCGACCACCGGCCGCCGGCCTTCGGGCCCTGCTGATCGGCCACGGCAATCGGCGGCCGCCGCAACGCGGCTTCCGGGACCCCAGCGGGCGGGCCGAGTCGGCAGCAGTTAGGAAGCATATGAGATCGTGGAACAACAAACTCTTCCTCGGACCGTTGCCGGGGCGGCACGCGGCCCTCAACACCTGGCTCCGGGAGATCGCCCGGCATGAGATCGAGACGATCGTGTCGCTCACCGAGGAGTGGGAGACCCGCGCCCGGGCTCCCGACTACTACGCTTGGAGGCAAAACCAAACGGAATACGAGCTCGTCTCGATTCCGATTCCCGACGGTGAGCCACCGCCGCCCGTGCGGCAAAGCGAGTTCTGGAGTGCCGCACAACGAGTCGCCGAGCGAGCACGGACCGGGAGCCGCGTGTACATCCACTGCGCCGCCGGTATCGGACGAACCGGAATGTTCGCTTCAGCTGTACTCATGTGCATGGGGTACGGCTTCGACGAAGCGCTGGAGGAGATTCGCGCAGCCGGCTCCGTTCCGGAGGCCCGCAGGCAGGCAGCGTTTATCCGCTCCGGATTGCCGGAATCCGGTGGCGACGACGCCCGAAGCTGATGAGAGAACAGAGCCGGGAAATCCTTGAATTCGGAGATACCCGGCGCACGACCGGTCCGAAGCACGACCGGTCCGAAGAATGATGAAGAAATCCCAGGACTCAGGGCTAAGGAGGTCGATATGTCGAAAGAGATTGTGATCGAGGCCGGCGAGGTTACACTTGAGGGCGAGCTGTACGATACACCTTCGGCGGAGAAAGTGTGGGAGTCCCTTCCCCTCGAGGGAAGCGCAAATACGTGGGGCGATGAGATCTATTTTTCGATCGGCATGGAGCTCGAGCTCGAGCCCGACGCCACGGACACGATGGAGGTGGGGAGCCTGGCGTACTGGCCGGTGGGAGAAGCATTCTGCGTCGTGTTCGGCCCGACCCCGGCCAGCGGCTCCGACGGCACGCCGCGCCTTGCAAGCGCCTGCAACCGGCTGGGAAGGACTAAAGGGGACGCGCGGCGGCTCACCGCGGTAAACAGTGGCGATCCGATCCGCGTCAAAGCGAAGGAGTAAGCCGAGCCCGGCATTTGCGCGTGCTCCGTGCCGCATCCGCACGACCGTGCCGCATGCCACATGCCACATGCCGCGTGCCGCGTCCGGGTCCACATGACGGAGCAGCGGCAGGGGCCGAGTCGAGGGCGGTGGGTCTGCCCGGGGTTGTGGCGGTGCGGGCGCTTCCGCCGGAACTCCGTTTATGCTACATTCTGCGCCGATGGCTGAGAGCAACCCAACGAAACGACGAAACATCGGTATCATGGCGCACATCGATGCGGGGAAGACCACGACGACCGAGCGGATTCTGTACTACACCCGCAAGACGCACCGCCTCGGCGAAGTGGACCGCGGCGATGCGGTGATGGACTGGATGGAGCAAGAGCAGGATCGCGGAATTACCATCACCAGCGCGGCCACCACCTGCTTCTGGAAAGACCATCAGATCAACATCATCGATACTCCGGGGCACGTGGATTTCACCGCGGAAGTGGAGCGCAGCCTCCGTGTGCTGGACGGCGCGGTAGCCGTCTTCGACGCGGTGGGCGGCGTCGAGCCGCAGAGCGAAACGGTTTGGGCGCAAGCAGACTACTACAACGTTCCGCGCCTTGCGTATGTCAACAAGATGGATCGAGTCGGTGCGGACTTCTTCCATGTGCTCGACGACATGCACGATAAGCTGAAGTGCACTACCGTCCCCCTTCAGATTCCGATCGGCTCGGAGAACTCGTTCACCGGCGTCATCGATCTCTTGGCAATGGAGGAGATCCATTGGGACCGGGAAAGCCTCGGGTTCGAGATGACGAAGAACCCGATTGCGGACGAGCAGCGAGCGAACGCAGAGAAATGGCGCGATGCGCTCCTGGACAAGCTCACCCACTACTCGGACAAGCTGACCGAGCTCTATTTGGAAGGCGAAGAGATTCCGGTGGAGAAGATTCTTCCGGTGATTCGGCGCGAGACCATTGCAGGCAATATCGTACCGGTCTACTGCGGCGCTTCGCTCCGCAATATGGGAGTGCAGCCTTTGCTCGACGGCATCGTCAACTTCCTGCCGGCGCCGGAGGAGCTTCCCGCCATCGTCGGCGCCCATGCCAAGAAAGGCGATGAGGTCCACGTTGAGCGCACCCCCGAAGGGCCGCCCCTTGCGCTGGTGTTCAAGATTCAGGCGGATCGCGAAGCAGGAACCCTCTCCTTTATTCGTGTGTACTCGGGATCGTTCAAAGCCAACAGCGCCGTCCACAACATCGCTAAGCGAAAGAAAGAACGCTTCAACCGCCTGCTGCGAATGCACGCGGCACGAAGCGAGCAGCTGCAGAGCGTCGAGGCCGGAGACATCGCGGTGGTCATCGGCCTGAAGTTCGCCCAAACCGGCGACACGATCGGATCAGAGGGATTTCCGGTACTTCTGGAGCAGATGCACTTTCCCGAGCCGGTGATCTCGGTCGCAATCGAGCCTCGAACGCTCTCCGAACGTGAGAAGCTCAAACAGGTTCTCAGCACCCTCTCCCTCGAGGATCCGACCTTCACAAGCAAAGAGGACGACGATACAGGCGAGCTCATTATCTCCGGCATGGGAGAGCTGCACATCGACGTTCTGGTTACCCGCATTACCCAGGACTGGGGCGTCGGCGCAAAGGTGGGAAACCCCCAAGTAACCTACCGGGAGTCGATCTCGACGGAGGTTACGCATACCGAGGAGTTCGACCGAGTCCTCGGCGGCAAAGAGAACACCGCAGAAGTTACGCTCAAGGTGGAGCCGCTGCCGCGCGGAACCGGGAACCGGTTCAACAACCAAGTACGCGACGCTGACGTCCCCCAGCAGATGATCGAAGCGGTGGAACGCGGGATTCTTGGCGCCTTCCAGGGCGGAATACGCGTAGGATACCCGTGCGTCGACATCGGGGTAACGCTGGTCAAGGCCGGCTACGACGAGCAGACTTCCACCGAGTTCGCCTTCGAAGCAGCGGCTTCGCGGGGGTTCGATCATGCCTGTGAGAAAGCACACCCGATTATGCTCGAGCCGATCATGCGCGTCGACGTGATGTGTCCCGCGGAGTTCATGGGAGACGTCATCAACCTTCTTACGGTGAGAAACGGGGTGGTAGAGAGCGTAGAGAGCAAGCCCAGCGTGGAGCACATCCGTGCCACCGCTCCGCTCGCACACATGTTCGGCTTCTCCACGGCCCTTCGCAGCACCTCCCAAGGGCGAGCTACCTACGGCATGGAGTTCAGCCACTTCGCACGCAAGGAAGACGATACTCTCGGGGCATGACCTGGAACGAGTGGGCCGCGAACTGCAAGCACGTCCATTCGCTTGACACCGACACCGAAGCAGCCTACGCTCATTATCCGTCCGCATCTATCACGTCAGAGCGGGCATACAATCGCAATCAATAGTCGATAGCGCAGAAACGGCGAACAGCGTTGCCGTCGCAGATTCAGAGCGGCGGGCAACGCTCGGCATGCGGCGTACCGGCCGCACGGGAGTCGCCCGAGCGTGTGCCGACAAGGAGGAGCTTATGGCTGTCTCGACCGAAGCTATCAGGAATGTAGCTGTATCCGGACACGGAACGACCGGGAAGACGTCGCTGGTAGAAAACCTACTCTTTGCCGGTGGCTCCATTGACAAACCGGAAACCATCAACAGTGGGAAGACTGTCAGCGACTTCACCGATGAGGAAATCGCGCAGCAGGTGAGCATCCACGCTTCGCTGTCATACCTGAGCTGGAACAAGCACAAGGTGAACCTACTGGACACGCCGGGGACGGCGGATTTTGTCGGTGAGGTCGTTGCAGCGTACCGCGCGGCGGACAGCGCGGTAATGGTGATTGACGGCAAGGCGGGAGTAGAGATCGAAACGATCAAGCTCTGGCGGCGGCTGAACGACCGGAATATGCCGCGCCTGGTTGTCGTAAGCAAGCTGGATCAGGAACGTGCCGATTTTCGGGCAGCTTATGACGACATCCAGGGCAAGCTCGGGGCAACCCTTGTCCCGGTAGTTATTCCGATGGGGAGTGGCACGGAATTCGAAGGCGTCATCGACTTGCTAAGAATGAGGGCATACTCGGCGCCCGGATTCGGCGGAAAGGAACAACCCCAGGATATCCCCGAGAGCTACCAAGGGGTCGTCGACGAGTACCGCGCGATGATGGTGGAAGCTGCGGCCGAAGGGGACGATGAGCTTACCGAGAAATACCTGACCGAAGAAGACCTTACCCCAGAGGAAGTAGAACGTGGGCTTATGGAAGGGCTCCGAGCCAATAAGTTGGTTCCGGTTCTCTCCTCATGCGCCGAGCAGGGAAGCGGCGCTCACCCGCTTCTGGACTTCCTCGTAGCGGCAGCCCCTTCTCCCGCCGGCTCCGAAGAGACGGCGGAGAACGCTGACGGAGAGGAAATCGCGGTGCCGGTCTCCTCCGAAGGTGAGCCAAGCGCGTTCGTCTTCAAGACTACAATCGATCAGTTCTCCGGTAAGCTCAGCTTCGTCAAACCGATAACGGGTACCGTTGCGCCGGAGCAGGAGCTCTACAACTCACGGGAAAGCAAGAAGGATAGGGTTGGGAAGATCTACTCGGTCGTCGGGAAGAAACACATCGAGGCTGGAAGTCTCGTTGCGGGCGATCTCGGCGCATTGAGCAAGCTCCAGACCGCTCAGACCAACGACTCGTTCAGTTCCCCGGAGAGTCCACTCACCTACCGTCCGCTTGCGTTGCCTCAGCCGGTGTACTCCGTCGCTATCGAAGCCGGATCCAAAAAGGACGAAGACAAGCTCGGCACTGCGCTCCAACGTGTGATCGAGGAGGACAAGACGATCCGAATGACCTTCAATCCTGAGACAAAGGAAACCGTTCTCTCCGGGATGGGCGAACTCCACCTTAACACGGTCTTGGACCGCATCCGTGATTCGCACAAGATCGAGCTCAATACGCATACGCCGAAAATCGCGTATCGGGAGACGATCACCAAGACGGCCGAGAGTCAGTACCGGCACAAGAAACAGTCAGGCGGCCACGGCCAGTTCGGCGAGGTTTCCATCCGGATCAATCCCCTCGAACGCGGCGAGCAGTATAATTTCGAGAATGCCATACGCGGGATGGCGATCAGCAAAGGCTACGTTCCCGGAATTGAGAAGGGCCTCCAAGAGGCCATGAGCGAGGGTATTCTGGCCGGTTATCCGGTCGTGGACGTCGGGATTACATTGCTCGACGGGAAGGAGCACTCGGTAGACAGCTCAGAAATGGCGTTCAAGGCGGCGGCCAAGGGCGCGATGAAGGAGGCGATGAAGAACGCCAAGCCGACGCTTTTGGAACCGATCTACAACCTCCAGGTGTTCATCGACGAGCAGTACCTCGGTGACGTACTCTCCGACCTCTCCTCGCGCCGTGGGCGCGTTCAGGGCCAAACAAGCCTGGGCGGCGGCATCATGGAAGTGAAGGCGGAGGTTCCGCAAGCGGAGCTGCTCAGGTACGCCATCGACCTACGCTCCATCACATCCGGAACGGGGAGTTTTGAGATGAGCTTCTCCCACTATAGCCCGATCTCGGGCAAGGTGGCGGACGAAATCATCAAGCAAGCCCAAGAGGCTCCTACAGCCTAGGGCCGCTCCGCTCCTTCCGGAGGGCCCGCTACCCCGGCCCGGAAGTGTACTGTCTCCTGAGAGGAAGACGCCGGCTCAACTCGCCGGCGTCCTGCCTCCCGTGCAGAGAGCCTCACGATGGCTTGAGACTTGGCGGCTCCGTGAACGGCGCCACCTGAGAGTACCGCGCGAGGCGACCGTCCGTTCCGCCCCCTGGTTAGATCTGGTCCGTTCCTGTCCGTGGTTCATCACGAGCCGGCCATCGCCGGCTACTACTCAGCACGGACCGGCTAGTGTGGGCCCCCGGTACGCTCGACAAAAACTTCCCAAATGGGATGCTGCTTGGCGGCACCTTTCGTCTCGAACGACGTCCGCGGCCGCCATGGCTGCGGTGCGGCAAACGCCGCTTCCGCATCCGGGCCTACGCGGTACGGATTGTGGAGCTCCGGTACGGATTCCACGGCTTCAAGGATGTCGTAAGCGTAGTCTTCCCAGTCCGTAGTTACGTACAAATACCCACCGCGCGTCAGTTTCTGCGCGAGTAGCGCAGCAAACCACGGTTTCATAAGCCTACGCTTGTGGTGCTTCCGTTTGGGCCACGGATCCGGGAAAAACACGTGTACGCCGCGGAGGGAAGCGTCGGGTATTCGGTTTTCGGTCGTGACGACCGCGTCGGCCCGCGCTACCCGGACGTTTTTCAACTCTCTTCGATCGACTTCCGACAGGAGCTTTCCCACCCCGGGAGGATACACCTCTACTCCAAGAAAGCACAGTTCGGGATAACGAGCCGCCAGCTCGGCAGTGGCATATCCCATCCCGAAACCAATCTCGTATATGACCTGGGGCTCGCTCTTGCCGAAGAGTTCGGGCAAGTCCAGCGGCCCCTTTCCCTCGGGAACGCCGTAACAGCCGGAAAGCTCTTGCAGTGCTCGCTTCTGAAGCTTGCTCATACGAGCTTTGCGGACGGCAAAGGTCCTCACTCTCTTCAGACAACCCTCGGATACCTGTGTCGACGCCATTCGCTCGCTATCCACCTTGTTGCCTTCGTAAGCTGATCATGCAGCAGTTCTCTCGGATGTGGCTCGGCCCACGCGGGCGACTCAGCCGGTTGCCGGACCGTCAGCCCCAGCCTGATTCACAGAGCGCTCGCATCCTGCCTCCCGAAGCTCCGCCACAAACTCGTTCATTTCCGATACCGAAGCTATCGTGAGCATCTGCCGCGCTCGCCGTCGTGCAAACTCCAGGTCCATAGCGGCGATCTGGCGCTTGACGCGCGGAATGTAGCGCGGCTCGACGGAGAGGCGGCGAATGCCGAGTCCCAAGAAAAACGGGACCATAACCGGGTCCGAAGCGGCCTCACCGCACACCGCCAGCTCCGCACGGCCGTCGCCAAGCGAATCGACAAGCCGAGCAATGGCCCGTAAGACGGCGGGGTGATGGTGGACGTACAGCTTGCCAACCCGCTCGTTCGTACGATCCACCCCGAGGAGGTACATCACCAGATCGTTCGTTCCCACGCTTAGGAAGTCCGCCTCTCGTGAAAGCACGCCGGCACTCTCGATGGCACTCGGCAGCTCGATCATCGCTCCCACCAGCGCGTGCTCGTTGAATTCCAATCCCTCCCGCCGCAGCTCTTCCTTGCACTCCTCCAACAGCTGCTCGGCCTGCTGGAACTCATCCACGCTCGAAACCATGGGGAACATTATTCGCAGCGACGTCCCGGCCCCCGCTCCAGCGCGAAGCATCGCCCTCAACTGATCGCGAAACAGGTCAGGATTCGCCAGGGAGAACCGAATACCGCGCATTCCTAGAAAGGGATTAGCCTCTTGATTGTCGACATCGGCATCAAGGAGCTTGTCCCCGCCGATGTCAAGCGTCCGCAGGACGATTTCGCGTCCCGCCATGGCGCCGACTACGGAGCGGTAGATGTAATACTGTTCCTCTTCGCTCGGGAAATCCTTGCGAACCAGAAACGGGAATTCGCTCCGATACAAGCCGATTCCGTCCGCGCAATTGGCTTTGGCTACGTCTACGTCCGCGACGAGATTCACGTTGGCCATAACCTGCATCCGCGTACCGCATTGGGTCACCGCCTCTTCCGGAACTCCTCCCGCCGCCGTCTCGGCATTGAGCTCGCCGATCTGCTCCCGATAGCGATTCCGGGTCTCCTCTTCAGGGGCGACAAGGACTTGCCCGTTCACCCCGTCAACGATCAGCGGCGTCCGTTCCGGAATTTCGAATACGCGGTTATCGCGGACGAACACCAGAGGCAGCCCGAGGCTTCGTGCCAGTATCGAGACATGGCTGGTTGCAGCGGCGCCCGAGAGCACGAGCCCCTCCACGTGCTGAGCGGCAAGCTTGACGAGCTCACTGGGGAAAATGTCGCGCGAAATCACCACTTGTCCGGTATAGTCCCCGTGATCGGTCTCGTCACTGACCAGATTGCGGAGAATCCGGTGACCGAGATCTTGGACATCCTGTGCTTTCTCCTTGAGCCGCGTCTCCCCGTTTCCGCCGAACAGCTCGACGAACCGTCCCACGACCATCTGAACCGCCGCGACCGGACTCATCCCCTCTTGGACGGCGTCCAGCATGCGCCCGGAAAACTCTTCGTCCCGCAGGATGAGCAAGTGACTGGAGAAGATCAGGCCGGCCACGTCCGAGTACCGCCTCTCAGCGTCCACCTGCAGCTCCTCCAATTGGCTTCGAGCACGTTCCAAGGCCGCCTCGAAACGCTCGACCTCCTGACTTACCGACTCGAGGCGGGGCGGCTCGGGGGCCCACACGTGCGCCGCGCCGTCAAGGTGCGTTGCCTCCCCCCAACCGATGCTCGGTCCCGCGCTCCGTCCGACGAGCGTCCCGATTTCTTCCACGCCATGAAGCCGTGCGCGCTCCTTCTCTCCTTCGGCGTGGATATCCATCAGGAGCGACGCGTTCTCGAGGGTGGCTGCAAGCTGACTGGCGATCGCCCGCAACGCCTTTGCATCGTGCTCGCTGAAGTAGCCTGCCCGGCGATGTTGCAGTGCGATCACACCGATCCGGACGAGCCCCCGCCGAATAGGCACAGCGAGGAAGCTCTGATACTCTTCCTCCTTCAGCTCCGGCACGACCTTGAAGCTCGGGTGTTCTTCTGCGCGGTCGACGCGAACCGGTCGGCGCTGCTCGAGCGAAAGCCCGGTCAAGCCCTCTCCGATCCGCAGCCGAACTCGGCCCACGGAATCCGGGTTCAGCCCTCTGGTGGCGCGGAGAACGAGCTTCTCCTCCGCCTCGTCATAGAGATAGATCGAGCACACGTCGCTCAGCATGTGCTGAGCAACAAGCTCCACCACATCCTGGAGGAATCCCCCGAGGTCAGATCGCTTCTCGAATAGGCCCGAAAGCTCGGCAACTGAGCAGATTAAATCGATGTTGTCTTTCTCCATTCGCCCTCCCCCGGTCCGAAGTCACAACCTACCGCCGGCGGGTAGCAGATCTCCCTTGTGACGATGTCCGCTCCGGGCGGCTACCGCCGTTACGGTGGAGCCACCTCGGCAACTCCCGGGCGGGATCCTCGCGAGACCGACGCCTCCGCCCCGAATAACCTACGCCACCAGCGCACTCAGGCGGCTTCGGATGAACTCGCTCTTCTCTTTGAGTCCGATAGCTCCCGTATCCAGAAGCAAAACGTTTGGGCGCTTCGAATCGAGACGAACCGCCCCGCCACCCGTTTCGATCATACCGAGCACGCGGTCCACCGATACGTCGGCCACCTTTGCAAACTCAACCTCCAGCGTCCCGCGGCGCTCCTGTATCCGCGCGATGTTGAGTTTTCTGCAAAGAACCCGGATCTCCGCCAGCGAGAGTAGGCTCTGAACCTCATCCGGAAGCGGCCCGAACCGATCCTCCAGCTCCGCGTGCACCGATTCCAGCTGTTCGGCCCGATCGATTGCCGCGATCTTCTTGTACACCTCCATTTTCTCCGCCGGCTGCGACACGTAGGAGTCAGGAATGTAGCCCGCGTAATCCAAGTCAAGGAAGACCTCGGTCTCAGTCTCGGACTTGTCGTCGCTAAGCGACCGAACCGCTTCATCCAGAAGCTTGAGGTACATATCGAATCCAACCGAAAGTATATCCCCGCTCTGTTGGCGCCCCAGAAGATTGCCGGCGCCGCGCACCTCAAGATCCTTTAGCGCAATCTTAAAGCCACTTCCCAGTTCCGTATAGTCCCCGACCACCTGCAATCGCTTCATGGCAACTTCGCTCAGCGCCCGCTCATTCGGGTAGAAGAGGTACGCGTATGCAAGACGGTCGCTCCTACCGACACGTCCCCGAAGCTGATACAGCTGAGATATGCCGTAGATATCGGCGCGGTCGATGACAATGGTGTTGACGTTCGGGATATCGAGCCCGTTCTCGATGATCGTCGTTGCCACGAGCACGTGATAGCCGCCGTGCACGAAACGGTGCATAACGTCCTCGAGCTCTTGAGCGCTCATCTGCCCATGGGCCGTGCCCACGATCGCTTCCGGAACCGCCTGCTCGATGAACTGCCTGACCCGCCGGAGCGTATCCACCCGGTTATGGAGGAAGTAGACTTGACCCCCGCGCTCTATTTCCCGGCGGATTGCGGCGGCTACCGTCTCCTCGTCGAACTCTTTGATCACCGTCTCGATCGGCAACCGGTTGTGCGGCGGCGTCCTAAGCACGGACATGTCCCGGATCTTAAGCAGGCTCATGTGAAGGGTGCGCGGAATTGGGGTCGCGGTGAGCGTCAAACAGTCTACGCTGGTCTTGAGCTGCTTGAGCCGTTCCTTGTCCTTCACGCCGAAGCGCTGCTCCTCGTCCACGATAATCAGTCCCAAGTCTTTGAACCGTACGTCCCGCTGAAGGAGGCGATGTGTTCCCACGATCATATCGACCGTGCCCTCGACGACTCCACTGAGCACCCTACGCTGATCCGCCTTGGACACAAAACGCGAAAGCATCTCGACGTGTACGGGGAACCGCCCCAAGCGCTCCCGGGCAGTCTCATAGTGCTGCTCCGCCAAGATCGTAGTAGGAGCAAGAAACGCAACCTGCTTGCCCGCGCTCACCGCTTTAAACGCAGCACGCAGGGCCACCTCGGTCTTCCCGTACCCCACGTCACCGCAGATCAAGCGATCCATCGGCGTCGGCGACTCCATGTCGGCTTTGACGTCCTCGATGCAGCGCACCTGATCCTCGGTTTCCTCATAGGGGAAGCTGGCCTCGAACTCAGTCTGCCACTCGCCGTCCTCGGGAAACTTGAAGCCTTGCGCCTTCTTCCGCCGCGAGTAGAGCTCGATGAGCATCTCGGCCAAGTCTTCCACACTCTTTCGCACACGGCTCTTGCGGTTTTCCCAGCTCTTCCCGCCTATACGGTCCAACCGGGGCGGCGCATCACCTGATCCAATGTAGCGCTGGATCAGGTTCACCTGCTCGATCGGGATGAAGACAAACTCTTCACCCGCGTACTCCAGGCGAATGTAGTCCCGCTCGTTTCCGGCCGCGGTGAGCCGCTCGATCCCTTTGAACTTGCCGATACCGTAGTTCACATGCACCACGTAATCCTCCGGCTCGAGCTCAACGAACGTATCGAGCGGGCTACTCTTCGCAGCCTTGACCGAAGCAGGCACGCGCTTTCGGCGCCCAAATATCTCGTGCTCGTGGATAACGAGCAGCTTGAGGTCGGGCACAGCGAATCCGGCCGATATCGAGCTGGGGATTACCTCAGCCTCCACATCCTGCAACAGGTGCCGAATCCGATGCGCCTGGTGGTCCGTGTCGGCAAACACATAGGTACGCCAACCCGCCGCGGAAAGGTTGGTAATCTCCGACTTCAGAAACTCGATATTCCCGAAGAAGCTGCGCGGCGGGTCGCTTACGATGCGGACTGGCTCGCCTTCCGGGGGGTCGTGGAGCGTATAGTTGACAACCCGGTGCTCGGTTTCCGCCTCGCGCTCCGCAAGCTCGGCCATGAGCGCCCTTGGGCGAGGAACCGGCCGCCGCGCCTTCTCCTGGCGATACAGCTGCTCGAACTCCTCGAAAAGCGCATTCGCCTGGCTCTCGAGGCGCTCGCGGTCCATGAGAACGAGCACGGTGTCATCGCCGAGGTAATCGAGCAAGCTGCCGGAACAAGCGTACGATAGCGGATAGAATACGCTGCTCCGTTCGTGATCCGGATTCTCCCGAAGCTCCTCGGCGATCTCGTCCGCCCGTCGCGAGAGCTCGGTCAGACCAACGGCCGAGCGGCGGAAGTTCTCGATACTCTCTTCGTCCCACACAACCTCACGCAACGGATAGATATCGAGCCGCTCCGCACGGCCACTCGAGCTCTGGAGGGCCGGGTCAAAAACCCGAATGTCTTCGACCTGGTCGAACTCGAATATCACTCGATATCCCTCTTCTCCCTCCGGCGGAACGATGTCGAGGACCTCACCTCGCAGCGAGAACTCCCCCCGGACTGTTGCCGTAGGAACGCGCGAGTACCCGAACTCCGCAAGACGCGCAGCCAATGCGGGCGGATCGATCTCCTGCCCGACCACAACCGAGGTTCGCCGCGCGGAGAAGTACTCGGGTGGCGGAACATGGTCCAAAAAGGCGCGCAAACTTGTTACAATGACACGAGCATCACCGCGGAGCATCTGATTGAGCCGCGCCGTCCGCCGGCCCGGCACCGTGGAGCTTGCCGGAATGGGACTGTACGGCTGGGCTCCCCACCACGGGAATATGCGGGCATCGGCACCGAAGCGGTTCATGTCCGCGGCGACGTTGTCCGCCTCCTGCTCGGTAGGGAGCACAATCAGAAACGGCTTGCGCTCGGCCACGTGCAGATGAGCGAACACGAGCCCGGCAAGGCTGGTAGAGGCGATACGTGTTGTCGTCGGCAGCTCTCCGGCCCGAACTCGAAACGCCAGCTCTCTGATGGGCCCGAATTCAGCAAGTTCCTGGCTGAGCCTTTCCGAGAATAAGGTTATCATAAGGTTTGACCGACAATTTGGGCAGAACGTAAGGGAGAACGTACTGTGTTTCGGCGTACCGTCCTTGGACTAGTCTGCTTGTTTTGCATTACGACGCCGCTATTGGCCGCAGATGCGATCGACGTATCCATTGAGTTTGTGGACCGGCGTATCTACCATCCGGACAGCGACATCCATATACGCGTCACCGTAAAAAACGAAGACGCGCGCACCTATCAGTTTCGCCTTGCTGACCGCCGGCTTTTCACCGTCGACTTTGACGTACGAACCCTCACAAACGTTCAGGTTGAGCGCTCGCAGAACTTTATCACGCGCCGCGCTGCCGATCAACCGGTCTACTATCGGAACGTCTCCCTAGAACCGGGCGAGGAGTTCAGCTTCACCGAAGAGCTTTCGGACTATGTCAATGTCACGCGTGCCGGTACATACGTGGTGCAAGCCAACTTCTATCCCGATCTGTGGACTCGGGACGACAGCGGCCCCATTCAGTCCAACCGGTTGACGCTCTCCGTGCGTCCTTCCCCGGTCGGCATCCCCGAAGTGCAGCATCGAATCGACGAGGAGACCGAAGAGATTCTCCATCGCGAGGCTCTTCCGCCGGATGAAGTAGTACGGTGGACACTGGAAGCCCGACAGCGCCGGGAATGGAACCGCTTCTTCCTCTATCTGGACACCGAGGAGCTCTTGCTCCGCGATCCGGCTCGCGAGCGCCGGTACAAGCGGCTGCCGGAAGAAGAGCAGCTCGAAGAGCTCGAGCAGTTCCGCGAACATCTCAAGCAGGAACGGGTCGAGGGAGATCTTGTTGCGGCTCCAAGCAGCTTTGAAATCGAAGAGACTCGATACGGTCCCCACGAAGGGGAGGTCATCACCGTTCAGCGCTTCCGCTACGACACGTTTACCGAAGTCCGGGAGTACCGATATACTCTCGAGCGTAGAGACAATGTCTGGGTAATCGTAGACTACACGGTGGAGAGCCTCGGGACCGAATAGCGGCCACGCCTGCCCTATTCCACGCTCCCCCGGCCTCGGCTGTGAGAGGCTGCGGCGGTGGAGCCCCGGGCGCAAGTGGTCCGGCCCACAGGCAATTCGCCCAAGCTACGCGATATCGCCAGAAGTAGGAGAAACAACCATGGTCACGCCGGGCAAGGAGTTGGAAAACGTACCGTTTCGTGAGCTGATCAAGTATCGAGCCGATCAAGACTACCAAAGTGAAGGCGTCGTCTTCACCGGGGTACCACAGTGGCACCCAAACAACTCGGACAAGCTACTGCTTCTCTCCTCGCCGTTCTCGCAACCCACGATATTCTTCGAGTTCCTCTTCCAGGACATTCTGCACGTGGAAGAGGCACCCAGCCTCGTCACCGAGGCAGGCGAGAGCATCCAATTCGTGAACGTATGGATCCGCAAGGGGAGTCACGGTGTGCTTCTTCAGCCTTTCGAGGTGCGCGAGCCTCGCCCGGTTCCCAAGCATGCCTTTACCTGACTCGGGCGCCGCGGCCATCGCGCCGAATCTCTCAGCTTGCTACAACCGCGGCGGCCGCCGGCGCGGCTTGCAGCAGGCTCCGTTCCTGATGTCCAAGCGCTCCACCGGCGCGGCGGCGGTCACGTCACACTGCACCGCACCCGCATGTCTCAGGAGGACTTCGAGTCAGGTCGTTTCAGCAGGCGCAGAAGGGTAAACATCCGAAGGGGCGGCATTACCTGCGAATCGACCAATTCGAGCGAAGGTTCGCAGAGGATCCGTTCCATCGAGAAATCGGAGTGAAACCCGAGAACATCCGCGAACGGGGCAAACACGCGCTCGACAAACGCCAACAAGCCCCGCTCCCGGGCAAAGTGATTCAAGATTAACACGTAACCTCCCGGTCGAACCACGCGTGCCATTTCTTGCACTACGCGCTCGGGCTCAGGAACCACCGACACGATATACATGGCGACGACCACGTCGAACGAGCCGTCAGGATACTCCAGGGTACGGGCATCCATACGGCGCAACTCTTCGATGTTGGAGAGGCCCTTCTTCGCAACACGCCTCCGCGCTTTCTCCAACATCTCCTCGGAATAGTCGATGCCGGTGACTGTAAGCTTGTTGCGGTATCCTGACAGCGACAGTCCGGTTCCCACTCCCACCTCTAAAATTCGTCCGTGGTCGAGCTTGAGCGATCTCAGAGCACTCTTACGGGCCGAGCGGGTGATCAAGCCGAAAGTCTTGTCATAGAGGGGCGCCAGGCGCCGATAGACAGCCTCCACAGCTTCGAGCTTCATTGCACTTCTCTCCAAGGTCCAGTTATCGAAAATATCAGGTTCCGACCGGACACCCCGTTGCCGGACAGCCCCGTTGCCGGACAGTGGGCATGTTCGCGCTGAGCCTCGAAAGCGGCAATCCGTTCCGGCTACGCGCGCGCTCTCCGACCGCTCCCCGCGCCACCTAGCCAAAGCTCCCCGCGCCACCTACGGATCAGCTCGACGGTTGCTATCCCCCTGTGCCATCCGTGCAACGGGCGTCTCCCCGGCCCTGACCGTCTGACCAACAGCCACTAACAGCGTGGTACCTTCCGGAAGGTAGAGATCGAGCCGTGAACCGAACCGAATCATACCGAAACGCTCCCCTCTCTTCACAACCGCCCCTTCCGAAACTCCACAGACTATCCGTCGAGCAACAAGTCCCGCGATCTGGACGACTGCGAACTGCCGACCGGAGTGGGTTTCGATAGCGAGCGCATTCCGTTCGTTATGGCGGC
>Ga0207421_10000441_pt1 | contig 53420 bp, 43 predicted proteins | sample SodLakKL_010_SED_4_FD_187542 | JGI IMG/M metagenome (GOLD analysis project Ga0207421, IMG submission 187542) | Alkaline sediment microbial communities from Lake Tanatar, Kulunda Steppe, Russia - 8KL_010_SED (SPAdes) (version 2) | ecosystem: Environmental > Aquatic > Non-marine Saline and...
CAAAGCAGCGAGCGAAGGTATAACACAGACCCGAGGCGCCCCTGGTGCTTATTAGAGGTTAGTGGTTAGAAAAGAAAAGACTTCCTTCAAAAAGTAAGAGGCAAGAGGCAAGATACCCCCCTTCTTAGAAGTTGGAAGTTAGAGGTGAGAAGTTAGAATTAAAAGAGGAAGATGTCGAGACACCGAGGAAAAACTCGAGGTTCCATTGTGAGTACTACTACCAGGGTGCTACTTTTCCAACCTCTAATTTCCAATAAGCTCCCCCCAATTAATTATCAGTATTATCTGTAGTAGTTCCGGTCTTACTGTAGTAAACTACCCTATTTAACTGATCTTCGGGGAAAACGTACTTGCGTTCCAGTTCTTTGGCGGCTTCCCCCCGGTATTTTTTTAATATCTCAAGCCCCCGTACAAGTACTTCCAGGTACTTCTGCAAGTCTTCCCCGGTCAAAAGCGGAATTTTCCAGTATTCTTTTTCATCCGGGGGCACCAGCATGGAAAGAACCGCAGAGGTTCCCGGTATTAATCCCACGGCCCGCACTGTATCATACAGCTCATCAGTCATAAAAGTTATACCGCCTGCTTCTTCCCTGGCAAGTTTTAAAAGGCGATAAACCGCCTGCACTTTCTGTGATGAATTTTCGGCTTCTTTGAGGCTTTCAGCCGTTTCTATTACCCGGTCTGCAAAGTCAATGGTTTTTTCTTTTAAGCGTCCCCGTGAAAGAGGCATTACCTCGTTACTGAATATATAAGGAAAATTTAATTGTTTCGCGGCTTCAGCCAGAGATCGGGCCACTACCTGGTTATCGCATTCCCGGTTGGCGCGTATCCAAATATGCCTGCTGTCTAACGCCGGGGAAACACCGGGATCAAAAGCCTTGCTTTCCAGGACCACAGTAGGAAGCCGGGGCCCTTTTAACTTTTTTATAATTTCCCCCTTTTCTCCCAGGGCCACGTTGCCTTCCAGGTCTTCATTGGGGCCCACCCCCCCCAGAGTAGCGTTTACCGATACCACTACTGATACCGGTATTCCCTCCAGTTCTACTATCCCGCCGGCAAAAGCCCCACAGTTATTCGGGTTTTCTTCTTTCCCGGTTAAAATCGAGTTTCTGTCCCGTGATAATGTGTCAATTACCGCAAGTGAAGCTGCAGCAATTAAAGCAACGGAAGTTTCTCCACCCCCCTGCCCGTATACCCTTCCTAAAACCTTTGTGGCAACGTGCTGGGAATAAATTGCATCTACTCCCCTGGCTCTTTCCAATAATTCTATCTCGTATGGAGTGATACCCGCTGCGGATTCCGCGCTCCCTTCCCCTCCCCCTTCAGTTACTACGGTTACAGTAGCCGTATGGATAGAAGCAGTAATTTCCTTAATAGTAGTGCTAACCCGCATGGCTTCCCTTAACAAGTAAGCTGCAACAGCAAATCCAGCAGAATCGTCCTGCACCAGGCCCGAGTGGCTATTCACATGCCCGGCTCCTACATGCCCCATTACAGCAGCAGCTGGCTCTCCGTTTTCCAACATTTTTATTTTCATATTCAAACCAGATACACCTCTTGTTTTTCATTAATTCATTGAAACTTGATTCATGGAAATTGAATGTAAATATTAATTACGAGGTTCGAGATACGGCCAAATCGGGTATCGCGTTAAGGTCCAGGGGAGCCTTGGCGCCTTCCCGGTATTGAAAGTGCGCTGCAGCAGCCAGCATGGCCGCATTGTCAGTACAAAGGTGCACCGGGGGACACAAGAGGAAAACCCCGGGAGCTTTACGTGATAGCCTTTCTTCCATCTGTTGCCGCAACAAGCTGTTGGCAGCAACACCCCCGGAAAGAAGCAGTGAAGCTGGTTTTTTATGAAGAACTGCATCAATAGTTTTATCCACCAGCATATCTACTACCGCCTGCTGAAAGCTGGCGGCAAGGTTTTCCAGGTTAACCTCTTCTCTTTTTTGTTCCACCCGGTTTTTATAGTTTAATACTGCGGTTTTTAAACCGCTGAAACTGAAATCAAACCTGCCTTCTTCACCCAGTGAAGCTCTGGGCAATTCAACGGCGGCCGGGTCTCCTTCCCGGGCCAGGGAATCAATTGCCGGGCCCCCGGGATACCCCAGACCCAGACTTCTGGCTATTTTATCAAAAGCCTCACCGGCGGCATCATCCCTTGTTTCTCCCAGCAGGGTTATTTCACCTTCTTCCGAAGAATAAAGAAGGTCAGTATGCCCACCGGAAGCTATCAGGCCAACGTAAGGATGTTTAACCGTAGCCCCGGTAAGGTAATTGGCGTAAAGATGCCCCCGCAAGTGGTTTACAGGTATCAGGGGAATTTCCCAGGCATAAGATAGAGCTTTCGCCGTAGATACGCCTACCAGCAGTGCTCCCACAAGGCCGGGGCCATGGGATACCGCAAAAGCGGAAAGTTGCTGGTAATGTAAACCCGCCTCTTTTAGTGCCTCGTCAATTAAAGGGTTTATCATCTCCAGGTGCTTCCTTGAAGCTATTTCCGGAACTACCCCGCCATACCTGGAATGAAGATCAGTTTGAGAAGAAACCAGGTTGCTTAATATCCGGCAGCCGTCCTCCACCACGGCTACGGCTGTTTCATCGCAAGAAGTTTCCAGCCCCATAATTAGTGTTTTCATAATGTTGTACCTCTTTATAGTTCGGATTTGTAAATATACAACTTTTTATCAATTTAATCCCGCATCTCCCTGGTGGGGAAGTAATTAAAATGGGATGCTTTTTATTCTCTAAGCTTTCACCCCATGAATATTTACGATTTATTAACAGCTACACCTGCTCGCTTCTTTCTTTTAACAGGTTGATTTCCATAACCAGCGCATCTTCATCGTAATAATAATCGGGGCTGACGCTGCTCACGGTAAACCCGTGCTTTTGATAAAGATGCCGTGCAGCCTCGTTGCTGACCCTGACTTCCAGGGTCATGCGGGTGCATCCCCGGTAGCGCGCTCTCTGTTTTAAGCTGTTTACCAGTTTGCTTCCTACCCCACAGTTGTGGTAGCGAGGATGAACTGCCAGAGTAGTGATATGCGCCCTCTGGGACATAAACCAGATACCCCCATAACCCACTACCTTTTCTTTTTCTGTTTTATCCAAAGCTACCAGGTAGCAAGAGAGGCTGTTAAATACAATTTCCATTATAAAACCGTTTATATTCCACGGCCTCATAAACGACAGGGTTTCAATTTCCATCACCTGGTTAAGATCTCCCCACTTCATGGGCCGGATACCCAGGCGTTTAATTTTCGGTTTGCCTGAACCGTTTTTGTTTTCATCCCCCAAATTAGCCACGATCTGTTCCTCCCGGGAAGCAGCCTTTACACCACCTGGCCGCTGCTATTCTCTCTGTTGTGCCCTCTCTGCTTCGGAAACCCTTAAATAAAGCGGCTTTAGCTCCAGGTATGAAGTTAAAGGTATTCCTTCCTCTACGCGCTTTAAAGCACACCAGGCTACCAGCGAAGCGCGAGGGTAACTTAAAGGATGGGGCAAATGCAAATACCTCTCTTTAAGCCTTTTTTTAAATATTTCCCCGTAAGGAATAACCCCGTCCCCGTTAAAAACCACCGGTTCATGGTAGCGGGAAAGCAGCTCTAAGAGACTTTCTATACTCACGGCAAAAGGTCCTTGCAGGATTTCCAGATTGGAAAATGATTTATTGAAGCGGTACAATGCAGTATAAACCTGGCTTTTTCTGGCATCCAGCACCGGGCAAACCAGATTATTACCAACAAAAGCTCCCCTGGCAAGCACCTCCAGGGTGCATATTCCAGCTGCAGGCAGTCCCAGTCCCTGCGTCAAAGCGCGGGCTGTAGAAACACCGATACGGAGACCGGTGAAAGAACCGGGGCCCCGCGATACTGCAACTGCATCCAGGTCTTTCGGGCCGTAACCAGTATCTCTAAAAACAGTGTCTATTAAAGGCATCAACTTCTCCGAATGAGTTCGGGGAAGGTTCTGCGTATATTCGGCTATAACATTATCACCCTCCAGCAAGGCCACGCTGCAGGTTTTAGACGTCGTATCAAGCCCAAGTATAATCAACTTTATTACCCCTTTATTCCTCTTTAATATCCCTTCCCCGGTAGTTAATTCTACCCTGGAAATCGTAGCAGGTATTTTCCAAAAAGATATCTAAAAGACGCTCGTAGTAATCACCGCGCGGGTTAAAATACAGGTTCCTCCACTCTTGCCGGTTGCCCCCTTCTCCACAAACCCGTTCCAGGTACACTTCCAGGTATTCTCCCGGAAGAAATGAAGGAAACTTGTTAGCCCACTCAATAAAAACCACACCCTGACCTTCAAGGTATTCCTCTAGCCCCAGATCAAACAACTCTTCTTCAACTTCCAGCCGGTAAAAATCGAAGTGGTATACCGGCAATCTTCCCCGGTATACCCGCAAGAGGTTAAATGTCGGGCTGCGGATTTTCCCCTCAACTTCCAGACCAAGGGCGGCTCCCCTTACCAGCGTTGTTTTGCCCGCTCCCAAATCGCCGTTTATAGCAATTACCAGGGGCTCTTTAATTATAAATCCCAGGGCTTCGCCAACGACCATTGTTTCTTTTTCTTCAGTAGTAGAAATAAGCACCTTGCCGGTTTTCATGGTTTCACGCTTTTTCCATTTTGTTTTCAATATTTTCCTTAATTATATTATATCATTACCTGAACTATATGCAAAATCCCACACCCGGATTTCACCCGGATTGAAAATTTTCATAATATATTTTAAAAAGATACTGAACAGTTTATATTAAAATTCTTTTCCCCTCCCTCTATAAAATTTTTTTCTATGGTTATACTTTAAAAGGGTTATATTTTAAAAGACACTTAAATTTTCAAGGAGGTTTATTTTACTATATGGAAAGCAAATTAATACGCAGCCTGCCCGTAATTACCCTGCAAACGGGAAAAATGCTGGGAAAAGTACAGGAAGTAGCCGTGGATGTAGAAAATAAAAAAGTAAACGCCCTGGTAGTAGGAGAAAAAGTATTTTTAAAAACCAAATCAGCAGCCGTGTTTTTTGACCAGCTCCGCAGTATCGGCCAGGATGCAATTACCGTAGGAAGCGAAGAAGAAGCTATTAAACTGACTAATACCCCGGAGTTGGAAAAACAGCTGGAAAACAGTCTGCTTGAACAACAGGTCATAAGCGAAGAAGGCAAGCTGGTAGGTACAGTAGAAGATTTTACTTTTGACCCGGCTACCGGAAAACTGCAGGCCCTGGTAATTAAAGGCGGTACTGCAGCTTCTTTCCCCGGTGGACGCGGTTACTTGCCATTAAACAACATAATGAATTTTGGAAGAGATTTTATTATAAGCACCAGCAGCAGTATTAAAAATATAGAGGCCCTGCCGGAAAACATTAAAGAAGACTCCCGTGCTGAAACAAAGGCCGGGGAAGCCGTAAAATATCCTACAGAAACATGGTCTTCAAGCCTGGAAGATAAAGCGCGCGTCCTGGGGCGTTCACTGGAAGTTAGAACTATTGAACACGCACTGGGTAAAGAAGCAGGCTACACTGTCAGCACCGCAAGCGGCAAAACACTGGTAAATAAAGGTGATATAATAACCCAGGAAATTATTGACGAAGCACGGGCTAACCACCGGCTTTACCAGCTGCTGTTTTCCGCCGGGGTTAGCGAAATCCTGGAGGGTATTGATTATACAGCCGGCAAGTTTGATGAAGGAAGCCGCAAGTTAATAGAAGCCTGGCAGGCATATAAAAACCGGGGGGAAATCCCGGAAAAAGAAACTTATCCCTACGGGGAAAAAGGGAAACAAACGGAACCGGCAATAAACCGTGGAGAAAGGCGTGAAAATTACCAGGATACCACGGCATCCATTAAAGAACTGGAAAACCGGTTAGAAGATCGCTGGCATGAAATGGACCAAAAAATCAACCGCCTGGCCCATAAAATGGAGAACCTGCTTGAACATAAAAACATGTAGGCTTGATTCAAACACTCAAGCCCTGTCGTCGATAACTTCTTCAACTACAAAATCCAAATTTTGAGCCAGGTTGATCTCATACGGATCCGGGTGGTTCTCCAGGTTTTCCCCCTGGTAAAGAACTTTAACCTTGGGGTTAAATGTATAACCCGGGGTATTTCCTATTACTATGCCGCTGTCCCCGTTGCTTAAACGAACATGAGTCCCCACCGGGTAAGCGGCTACAAAAGTAAACAGGGCCTGCATTATTTCCGGGTCCAGTTTTTCCTGCTCGTGTTTCAGCATGTAGTTAATTGCCTGGTATGGCTGAAACGGTGTCTTCCCCGGGCGTGGAGAAATCAAGGTGTCATAAACATCGGTTACCGCTGCTATCCTGGCCGGAATTGATATTTCATCCTGTTTTAATCCCTGGGGGTAACCCTGCCCCCCAATCCTTTCGTGGTGCTGGTAAATAATTCTACCTGCTTCCTCGGTAAACAAGTCAGTTTTTTTTAACATATCGTACCCGTACCTGGGATGTTCATGGACAATTTTCTTTTCATTGTCAGAAAGCTGATCTTCTTCTTTGGCCAGTAAATGTTCGGGCAGCTTGGCCGCACCCAGGTCCAGCAGCAAAAACCCTGTTGCCATCCGCTTGATTTTTGAGTGCGGGTAGTTCATCTTTTTTAACAGTATTACCGAAAGAGCAGTTATACTTACCGAGTGGGAAATCAAGTAGTTATCTTCCGTTTTAATTTCCGAAAGCTGCACTACCACTTCTTTTTGACTTAAAAGTTCTTCAATAATCTCGGTGGTAACTTTCCTCAACTTATCGTCAATTAAAGCTTTTTGGGGCACATTTTGGCTTCCAGCAAACTTAAAAACATTGTTCAGGGCAGTGCGGGCTTCCATTTTCGTGGTTTCAGTTATAACGTCTTCTACTTCTTTTACTTCTTCCTCTCCTTCCAGCTCTTTGTCTTGGAGGTATATACGCTTTACGCCCAGATCTTTCAGGTACTGCAGGTAGTGGGGTTTTAGCTCTACCCCGTTTCTTAAAATGAGCTGACCACCGGAGCTGTAAATGGAGCGGGCCAGGGTACTGCCGGGTTGAACTTTTTCAATAGGAACAAGACGCATCATGAACACCTCATCTTAAAATTATAAGAATAAACTTGTGAAATCATCGGCCGGGACTTATTAAAATGTAGGTAACTAATAGGTAACTAATATATTCTTTAAATTATTGCTTATTTCCTTCTAGGTATAGCAAAACTTCTTTTGTGCAAATACTTATAAAAATGTAACTACTCAGGCATCCACTGCTGCGCAAGGGGGTTGTTACATAAGGGCGCAAATCTAGTTCTTTAAAAAACAGCGGAATACAGACAACAGATTAAAACCTTCCGTTTGAAGCATGTATTTCTGGCTGCAAAAATTATTAAGGCTGTCCGAAATGTAATTATGAAATTGCCGTTTAATTATCCGTACCAGTCGGCATATAAAAAATGATTGACCTGAGGCGCTTATTCCCACGTTCTTCCCACTATGCAAGAACAAGCTACACAAAAACTTGAAGACCTTTTATTTCATACCGCAGCTAATAAATAAGTTCTAGGCACACTATATGCACACTAAAGAGGGCTTGGTAATTTTAGCCAAGCCCTCAATCCCTTCAAATCTGGAGCCGGCGACCAGATTTGAACTGGTAACCTGCTGATTACAAATCAGCTGCTCTGCCCTTGAGCTACGCCGGCGCGCATTGCGTATATTATTATAATATATAAAACCAGGCGGATCAAGGTTCAGGTTTATTGTTTCTCTACCTTCCGAGTTGATGTAACCGAGTTAATGTAAACTTATAACACCGCACAGAGCAAGCCAGGCAGAAAAAACAATAAACCAGCGCTGCTGTATTGCCCTCCCTCAAATTACTATAAACATGAACAAATCAATACTGTTTACCGCTTCCTGTCGTCCCGGTAGTAATTTCTTCTTTTTCCCTTCCCACCCTTGGATTTTTTATCATGTTTCCGGTAAAATTCCTCCTTCCCCCTGGCATGTTTTTTATTCTTCTGCTGAGGCCGCTCTTCGGTAAGGCTTACCGGCGTGCTGTCTGGTTCCCTGGTTAGTATTTTTAAAGCCGCCGATAAAAGGGAAACGGAATCTATTTCTTCTAATAGTGATTCTGCAGCTTCATAATACGGCCGCAGATCTTCTTCTTTTACCACCTGCCTCAACTTTTCTAACGTAAGACGGCTCTGTCCTTCCATCACTTCGCTCATAGTGGGTATAGGCTGCCTTTTAATTTTTCTTTTAATTGACGATTCAATCGTTCTCAAATGGGTTATTTCCCTTGGAGTCACCAGGGTAATAGCCATCCCGGTTTTACCCAGGCGCCCGGTGCGGCCAATACGGTGAACATAGCTGTCCGGGTCCTGGGGTATATCAAAGTTATATACGTGGGTTACCCCTCCTATATCCAATCCCCGGGCTGCAACATCTGTAGCTACCAAAAGCTCTGTATTTGCCTGTTTAAAGTTATGCATTACACTATCTCTTCTTGCCTGGGTTAAATCCCCGTGAATGCCCTCCGCGGAATACCCGCGCTTGTTTAAGGCTTCATTTAGTTCATCCACCCGCCTTTTGGTTCGCCCAAAAACTATGGCCATATCGGGGGATTGCAGATCTAAAATTCGACACAACACATCAAACTTTTGTCTTTCCGAAACCTCGATATAAAACTGTTCTGTGTTGGAAACAGTTACTTCTTTGGGCCTGGTTTTTAATACCTGGGGCTCCTTCATAAAACGTTGGGCCAGATCCTGGATCGATTTTGGAATGGTAGCTGAAAAAAGTAACGTTTGCCGCTGCTCTGGCACTTCATGCATTATAGTTTCAATATCTTCAATAAACCCCATATTCAGCATTTCGTCAGCTTCATCCAATACCGCCACTGTTACGCTTGCCAGCCGGATGGTTTTCCGCATCATGTGATCCATAAGCCGCCCCGGCGTACCGACAATTACCTGGGGCTTTTTTTTAAGAGCCTTTATTTGACGGTTTATATCCTGCCCTCCAAAAACAGGTAAAGCACGTACCCCTTTGTACTGCCCGATAGTATTAATCTCTGTAGCTACCTGGACAGCCAGTTCACGGGTAGGCGTGATTACCAACCCCTGGATACTACCTTTAGCGGCATCAATTTTTTCTACCATAGGTATACCAAAAGCCGCCGTCTTCCCGGTGCCGGTCTGGGCCTGCCCTATCAAATCCTGGCCTTTTATAGCTGGAGGAACAGCCTTTTCCTGGATTGTAGTAGGGGTTTCAAACCCCATACCGTAAATTGCCTGGATTACATACCGGCTTAATCCTATCTCTTCAAATGTAAACATGATCTTGTTCTCCTTTATAATTTTTATCACGTGGACCTCTACGCCCCGCTTTGTCTCTTTATTTAGTTGACCCTGCTAACAGGCGACAATATAACATAATAACCCATAAACAAGGGCATTCCCGGTAAGCCGGAAATGCCCCATGTTAATTTAAAATTTAGCTACTTTAAATTACGGTTACATTTGCGGATTGCAAACCCTTGCTCCCTTCAACTACTTCAAACTCAACTTTCTGCCCTTCTTCCAGTGTTTTAAATCCATCTCCATTGATAGCGGTATAATGGACAAAAACATCGTCCCCGTCATCTCTTTCAATAAAACCGTACCCTTTATTTGCATTAAACCACTTGACTGTACCGACCATTTTTGGCCTCCTTATGTTTTTTGTCAAAAAGTAAAACTTTTTCAAGAACCATAAGCTTAACCTTGTAAACAAGTTACAGAAGTCAAAAATGGCCTGCTCTTTCTACTTTTTAACATTAATTATATTTAACAATACCACAGCTTGCCTGTAATTGCAAGCCATTTTGTTAAACTCGTATAAATTGCTCACTGTATTGATTTTTCCCTATCCACATAGAGGCCTGAGTAGTTACAACATTATTAGTAATTGAATAGTAATATCCTTTACAGGGAATACTTTGTAGAAAGAGAAGTGGAAAAAATTAATATGTAAACTTTTAGTAAACTCAATTGTATTGATTAATAACGTTATGGTATTCTTAATTAAACTTGCAGCTATCCCGGAGTGTGTTATCTGGTGGAAAAAAATGCGTATATACCATCTTCAAATACAGCGTCTACAGAGTTGCCCAACCCGGGCAAACTGCTGTGAGAGCCACCATCACTAAAGTGAGCATGTATTAACTTCGGCCCTCCCAATAGTTGTTTTTGTTCAGAGGTTTTTGCTATAGTTACTGTTTCTCTTCCTCTATCCCGGCTATAGCCCGTGCCATTTTCTTCTTGTTTTCCAGGTCAGCCTGGCGCGATATCATGATGCGCTGGGCCTGGGGAGAACCGGCACCGTGCATGGATTCCGTACGGTAACCCACTGCCGCAGTTCCCAGGGTCATGTTTTCCAGCAGCCGCAGCATGCGCAGCCGGTTTTCCGTCTTTACTCCGTCAACCCCTTTTAAATACTTTTTAAGGTACTTGCCCGCCTCGGGATGGTTAAAATCTTTTTCCGAAGGCAGAGTTACCATTAATCCTCCCGCTATATCCTCCGCCAGCCTGGCTATTTCGTAAGGATAGCGAGTAACGTTCTGCTTGCAGACATTTGCTAGCAACAAATCAATAAGGTAAGTACCGGAAGCTGTAGGTACCCCCTGGCTGGAACAGGCAATCCCGCACGAATATATGGTTTCGTTTAAGTTCACCATTTCTATAATCTTGTCCCGGATATGGGAGGCCCTTTGAACACCATTGTACTCGGCTATCTGTGCTGCCGCCCCGATCAAAACATCTCCTACGCCAACCTTGCAGCCCCCGTAGCTCTGCCGGTGGTAGCCTGCAAAACGCTCTACCAGGGAACCGCTGAATTCATATTCCCCACACATAAAAACCCTTTCTTTTGGTACAAACACGTTATCGAATATTACCAGCGCCTCGTGTCCCCCGTAGCGGCAGTTGCCCACGTCTATGTTCCCTCCCTCAAGTTTGCGGGTATCACTGGACTGCCGCCCGTATATGTAAACCAGGTTATCGCTATCGCTAGGAACGGCAAAGCAAAGCGCATAATTGCTATCTTCTTCCCCCATGGCCACGGTAGGCATGGCCAGGATTTCGTGCGAACAAAGAGCTCCTGTCTGGTGGGTTTTGGCCCCTTTGACCACTATTCCGTCTTCCCTTTCTTCCACCAGCCTAAGGTACAAATCTGGATCGGCTTGCTGCGAGGGGCGCAAAGAACGGTCCCCCTTGGGATCGGTCATGGCCCCATCCACTACCAGGTCTTTCTCCTGTACCTGTTGTATAAAACGGCGGAATCTATGGTGGTAATCCGTGTCCAGCTTTTTATCCATTTCAAAAGTTACGCTGTCTACCGCGTTAAAAGCATCAAAGCCCACACACCTCTGGAAACACGAAGCTGTTTCCTGGCCCAAAATGCGCTGCATCTTTATTTTTTTAATCAAGTCCTCCGTGCTCTGATGCAGGTGGGTAAAACGGTTAATTACCTGTCTGTTTAAACTGGACTGGGCGGTCATTACTTCACGGTAATCCGGATCCGCAGCCAGCTCGTAGGTCCTGGCCACGGAGTTAATAGAGGGCTTTATTACCGGGTGATCCACCACGTTATCTACCAGTTCTCCAAACAGGTAAACTTTTAGATTTAGCTTCCGCAAAGATTTAATATATTCATCGGCTGTTAACATATTTAACCCCTCCCAAGGCAAATGATACAACAATACGATTAAAAATTTGACGCATCTACTCAGTCTCATGGTGTAGTAGGGCTTCTTATCCTCTAAGATTCACACTCTTAGTAGTTACCATTTAGCTAAGCAGGACTCCCGGGCTTTCCTGGTTACAAGCTTCCCACCGGTATTGACAAATTCCACCGCATTTTTTTACAGTGAGCTTTCTACCTACGTTATATCGTTACTTCTTTCCTGCTTTTTTGTTTCCTTTTCTGCGAAGATGGAATATAGAGTTCTTCCCTGTACTTGGCCACAGTTCGTCGGGAGATTTCAATTCCTTCCTGGTTTAATAGTCCAGCAAGCTTGCTGTCGCTGTAAGGTTTTTCCGGGCTTTCCTGCGAAATTAGCTCCTTGATATAAGATTTTATGCTGGTAGAAGAATAATTCTGGCCGTCTTCTCCCTGCAGGCTGCTGGTAAAAAAAAATTTAAAGGGAAACAGACCCAACGGTGTCTGCATATACTTGTTAGAAGTTGCACGACTTACCGTGGATTCATGCATTTCCAGCGAAGCGGCAACTTTCTTCAAGGTAAGTGGCGATAAATATTTTAAGCCGTGCTCTAAAAACCCTTGTTGTTCATTTACAATAATTTCCGAAACCCGGTATAGAGTAATACGGCGCTGCTCTATGCTTTTCAACAACCACATGGCCCGGTCCAGGCATTTTTTAATATAAACAGAGCCTTCGCTTTTGTTATCATGGAGCAGGCTGCGGTAGTAAGGATTTATTTTAATGTAAGGTGAACTGTTTTCCGGAATATGGATCACGTATTCCCCTTCTACTTTTTCTACAATTACATCGGGGTTTATAAACCGCACATCCAGTAAAGAGCCCCACAGATTTCCCGGCCTGGGATTCAGGGTTTTGATATAATCAACCGCTTCAAATATTTTTTCGAGACTCACATCTAACTGTCCAGACAGGTAACTGTATCGCCCGTCAGCTACCGCAGGAAGATAGTTGTTTAACAGTTCTTCGACCAGTTCCGGGTAATCCATGTTTCTTCTCATCTGTATCAACAGACACTCTTTTAAACTTCGCGCACCTATACCCGGCGGTTCCAGGTAATCCTGGATTAATTTTAAAACTTCTTTGATCCTTCTTTTCGGTACTTTTAAAGCATAAGCTATTTCCTGCAATTCCAGCCTGAGGTATCCATCCGCGTCCAGACAGCCTATCAGGTATTCACCCAGAGAATGGTCTTTTCTTGCAAACAACATCCTTACCTGGCTGCAGAGTTCATCCAGCAGGGATTCTTCATTACTATAAGTATTCTCCAGCACATGGCTGGTAGAATATCCGTCAGAAGCCACGCCGGTATTTTCTTCATAGTTATTTTCCGAAAAGTAATATTCCCAGGGAAACTCTTCTTCCCCGGTTTCTACTTTTTCATCGTATTCCCCGCTATTTTCCTTATCTTCTTCCCACTCCAGGACCGGGTTGTTAATCATTTCTTCTTGTAAAAATTCCAGCAACTGTACAGCAGGCATCTGTAAAAGAGCAATAGCCTGTTTCAACTCGGGAGTCATTACTAATTTCTGGGCTTGTTTTATATCCAAGTTTTGTTCTAATTTCATATTAAAACCCCTCGTTTCGTTTAAGAAGGTTGTTTTTTTTCTTTATTCCCCCAGCCTTGTGTTAAAATTCTGATACGATATTTTGGTACTTCCATAAAGAGCCCCTTTTTCCTTCAGGAAACTGATACCTCCACCCGGTATCATTTATTTCCATCTTTCCTGCTATAACCCGGCTGCCTGAGGGTACATTAATTATAAAGCCAAAATTAAAAAAAAGCCACTCTTAACTGTTGCCTCAAACGGGAACAGGAGCAGCTTAATATCTATATATTACCACCCATATTAACAGCCGTATTTCTAAATTTAATACTTAAAAATACACTTATACTTCTTCCCAACCCTTAAACTCGCAGGTGGGCACTCCACAGTCACTGCACGGGGCCAACAGCACCTCCGGCAGGCGGGCTCCCTTGCTAAGTTCTGCGGCCTGGATAACTTTTCTTACTTCTTCTTTTTCTCCTTCTACCAGGAGCGTTACCCCTCCTTCCGCTCCGGCCAGTCCACCTGAAGCTATAACTTCTGCGTTGACTTCACCCAGAAGAGATGCGGCTTCCGTTTCGTTTATTACCAACGGCTTTAACGTAAACAGATTGACGCTGCAACCCATAGCGTAGTCTTTCTTTTTTGAGCTAAAACCGTCTTTTTCCGCCAAGCTTCCCCATACCAGTTTTTCCGTTCCCACAGGGCAAATAATTTTAAATTTATTTTTTTCCGACACCTTTAAAACCTTGCCGATGGTACCTTCGGCCATGCTGGCACGAAGCACCCCTGCATTTTTGGCTGTATCTACGGCATTAACACCTTTTACATAGACCGATTTTTCGTCCATCTCTTTCAGGATATCATCGAGTTTTATACCAGTATACAGGCTCCCCTTTTTTATTACCCAGGAGTATGGAAACATTCCCGGGTCTTTCAGGGAAGTAGTCAGGGCTTCACCTTCCCGGCGCGTGGGCCGCGTATTTGCTTCCACGCAGGCCCCGCGCGGCACAATAACTCCCGCTACCCACACCTTTGTCCCGGGCACATAACCGGTAAGCGCCTCCACCAGGAAATATGTGCTGCTGCTGGGATGTATAACTACCATAGAATCTTCCACAGCTTCCTGTACCAGGGGATGCCGGGCCAGCCCCAGGGATATAAATTTCTTGGCTTCGCTGGAGGTCAAAACAAACTGGGCTATCATAGGCCATTCCTCCGTTTGGTTTGTATTTTAAACCGTTATATATACATATCCCTCCATAATTCTCCTGGCAGTCCTTCCAAAAAAGATCCGCTGGAAAGAAATACTTCCGCCTTCCATCTTTGTTTCGCACTCCAGTTCCAGGATGCCGCGGGGATGTCCTATGCGCACCAGGCCGCTGTTTTTGGCTTTTTTGGAGGCTACCATGTTCAAAACAGTTCCTGGCACCAGCGCCGCAGCAGCAGCACAAACCGCCCCTGTTCCCGTGTGCGTTTCCACAGGGGCCTGGTTCCAGATCACCCGGGAAAGGAAATCCACTTTATCCCCGGCAATGATTTCACCGCTTGCGTAATCCTCATAATCAACCGGAGCCGCTACCAGGATAACCTTGGGCCGGACCGGGCTTTTCTCCGTTGCCTCCCCCGGGTTCTTTACAAAACCGCATTTTACCGCGGCTATGCAACGGATTTCTTCCAGATGCTGCAGTACCTCCGTGCAAGAAGACAGCGCCGGCCTGGCTTCTTTACCGGTAAGCCCTACCTCTTCGGCAGCAATAAACAGGGAAGGATTGGCTACATCCACCACTGAAACCGGCACTTTCTTTCCGCTGTGCTCGATATAATCTACGGCGTTTCCCGTGGGCAGGAGCTTGCCCGTGGCGGCCCCCACTGTCTGCGAGTAGTCCAGGTTAATCCGCCCCCCCCGCCCCGGCACACCGTCTATAGCGTACTCACCTTTTACCGCTGCTTTCCCGGAAATCACGGGAACAAAGGCGGTAATAATCTTCTGCGTATTGGTATTAAATATACGCACCCTGGTTTCCCCCTCTGCAGGAGGAACCATCCCTTCGTCTACAGCAAAAGGGCCCACTGCCGCAGAAATATTGCCGCAGTTCACATTCCAGTCCACCCGGGGTTGGTTCAAGCCAACCTGTCCAAAAGTATAATCCACATCTGCATCTTTCCTGGTAGAAGGCCCGATAATAGCCACCTTGCTGGTAGTAACGTCGGCTCCACCCAGTCCATCTATCTGCCTTAAATCAGGGCTACCAAAAACCTTTAAAATCAGTCTTTCCCGCTCTGCCAGATTCCCGGGAAGCTCGTTGGATTTAAAAAACACCGCTTTACTGGTCCCACCCCGCATGATTACACATTTTAAAAGATCCTGTTCGCGGCTCCACATAGGTCTACCCACCTTATTTCAGGTTAAGCTCACGGGCTACCTTTCCCACATCCCCCAGGTGATCCACCACGTGAACTCCTGCTTTTCTCAACCTGTGCAATTTATCTTCCACCCTGCCTTCACCCTTGTTTATTATGGCTCCCGCATGTCCAAAGCGCATACCCGGGCGCACGTATTTCCCCGCTACGTAAGCGATAAGCGGCTTGGTAAACTTTTTCTCTTCCATCATCCGGGCCACATCTTCCTCGGCAGTAGTGCCCGGTTCGCCAAAAATCACCACCGCCCTTGTCTGCGGGTCTGTTTCAAAAAGGGGCAGTAGCTCGTCGAAAGAAGAGCCCACAAAAGCGTCGCCTCCCACTGCTACACAAGTACTCTGTCCCACACCTTCCCTGGTAAGGTAGTAAGAAGTAGTGGTAGTATGCCCTCCGCTTCGCGACATCACTCCGCACTCGCCTTCTTTAAAAAGCTCCCGCGCCAGCTCCGGGGTGCCCCCTATCATACCCAGCAGGGCTTTCCCGGGGCTGATCAGCCCGATAGAGTTGGGGCCAACCACAAAACTACCTTTTTTCCTGCTTCTCTCGATAATCTCCAGCATATCCTGCTGGGGAACTCTTTCGGGAATTAAAAGAATAACTTTTATACCGGCATCAATGGCTTCAAAAGCGGCATTTTTCACCAGTGCGGCGGGCACCATTAGCGCGGATGCCGCTACCTCAGGGTGGTTTTCCTTCGCTTCTTCTACGGTATCGTAAACCGGGATATCTCCCTCCACCACTTCACCTCCGCGTCCGGGAGTAATCCCACAGACAAGCCTGGTTCCGTATTCTTTCATGGTAGCAGCGCGTATTCGCGCTTCCCTTCCCGTTATCCCCTGGACCATACATCCCGTATTTTGATCCAATAGAATACTCATCATTCAGGCCTCCTTGGCTCTTCTTGTTAATGATCAAGGGAAATTGACAAATTCCCTTATTTGCCGTTATTAATCCCGGTAAACTATTTTCTCCCCGCGTTCGGTTAATTGCCGCAGGTGTTCTTCCAGGTAGGGCATTTCCAGGCTAATTTTTAGCGCCCCTTTACCGTAAAGCCTGCAGTCAAGCTCACAGGCCAGGCAGTCCGTACATCCGCCACGTTTTACCTTGTTTTTCTCCATTAACAGCCTGGGTTTCCCTTCCCCGTCCAGTTCCAGGATATTACCCATGTGCGGTTTGCTACATGCTTCTACGCAGGCCTTGCTGCGACATGCCCCGCACTTATCCAGTTCCACGGTTACCGTTGCTTCCCCCATGGTTCTAAACTTCATTATTTCCGGCATTATCCACCTACTCCTTTCCCACCGGTTGAAACTTCCGGTATAATTCGTCAAAAGCACGTGCCGCATCTTTTTCCGTGGCCCACCGCCCCATCATTTTAACCATGGGGCTTTTGCTTATTCCGTGCTCCTCGAAAAGCTGCAGAGCCACCTCATCGGAACGTCCCCGAAAAACAAAAACACAGGGTATGTTTGGCTGCCCTCCTGTTCCCGGGTATAACTCCAGGAGCGCTTTTATTATACCCCTGGCAGTATTATCCAGCAGCTGTGCCGCAACTCCCGTGACAAATATATAGCCGTTTATACCAGGCTGAGAAAAAATAATCCTGGTGGCAGCGTACATTTTCAAGGAGGTAGGGTTGCCGGAGGTATCACAAAAGTTCACCGGGTAGTAACCCAGCGGAACTATTTCGTCCAGCAAGGTCAGGCCGCAGCCGGTACCCACCGTGTTAAACCCTATGGATATTTTACCGGTTTCTTCGGCATAAGCCCCGTCCGGGTCTATTTGGACAAAATGAGCCGAGCCGCGGTGATCGCCCTCGTCAATACAGCCGGCCTCCATTTCCAGAAGCGTGGAAGGCCGGTCTCCCGCCTCTTCCGCCGCGGTAAGGCCCAGCTCCGGGTGTCGCCATACGGCATCATCATCCACGTCTACACGGGCATCAGCCGCCAGCAGTTCACCCCCGGTAGTGATAACCATCGGGTTGATTTCCACCAGTTTGCAATCGTAACCGCGGTAAACAAGAAATAGCCCGGTAGCAGCTTCGGCACACTTGACCATTTCTCTGCCGTCCAGACCGGGACACTTCCGAATAGCATTCCGGGCCTGGTAATCGTAAAGTCCTTCTAAAATATCAATGGTTTGCGACACTACCTTTTCCGGGTTATTACGGGCAACTTCTTCAATATCTACTCCCCCGGTTTCGCTGAAAATTAACACCGGTTTGCGGGTCTGAGGGTCTCCCGTTATCGCCAGGTAAACCTCTTTTTTTATGTCCAGCTTTTCTTCCACCAGCAACTTCTCTACCTTTAACCCGCCCACCTCGTTCCCCAGCAACGTCCTGCAAATCTTATCCAGGGAAGTCATATCTTCCGCTTTATGAATGCCCCCGGCTTTTCCCCTTCCCCCGCGAAACACCTGGGCTTTTACCATAACCGGGAAACCTATCTCTAAAGCAGCAGCCACGGCCCTCTCCATGCTTTCAACTACTTCCCCACGGGGCACTTTTATTTTCGACTTCTTTAGCAGTTCCTTCCCCTGGTATTCCAGCAGCCTTGCCATGTATTCAACCTCCTCCTTCCTGGATGTTTACCCTTTAAAAGTACCGCATGCGCAACTAACTTCACTTCCCGGATTATTAAGGCTTCCTTTACTACCAGCTGGTCCCCATTTCACTTCTACCTTACTCCTTATTTTTTTCGCGCTCCTCCGGGAGGTCTCTTTCCGACGGGCCAGAATACGTCATCTCTTCCTTTAAGATGTCCGGAGGGCAGGGTGCTTTCATCCTGGTTCCTTTCCGGTATTCCTCGTAGCCATGCGCCATCAGGCCAATTCCACGCGACAGACAGATATACCCCATGGCCGTTTCCGGGGGCAGTTCCAGCTCACACAACAGTGCTGCAATAGCCGCATCCACGTTTAAAGGTATATGTCGGCGGGAATTTTCGTTTATACATTCACCCATGGTCCGTGAAATAGATATATACCTGCCGCTTATTTCCCCAAGCTGAACCACCTCCGAGCCCATTTCCAAAAGCTTTTTTACCCGGGGATCATCGTCGTGTACGGGATGCCCGTAGCCGGGAACAAAATGTTTGTTTTCTTTATAGCGCCGGGCAATTTCCCGGCACACTTCCAGCTCTTCCCGGCCATCTTCCACTTCTCTTCCAGCCTCCAGGTAAACCCGCATGGCTTCTTCCACTGCACCCCCGTGTATTCTTCCCAGGAGGTTCATACCCGTAGCTATTACTGAGTTAAAAGTAACCCCGCAGGTGGCAGCCATCATGGAGGCGGTTACCGCAGGTGATACCGCCCCATGGTCGCATGCCGCTACCAGGAGAGCATCCATAAGCCTTCCTGCGTTTTTGCGGGGCAGTTCACCCTTGACCATCAAATAAACCATTTCACCGTATGAAACGCGGCCTAACAAATCCTCTATACGGTAACCCCTGTACAACAGCTTGTTCGGTTCTGCCTTAAAAATGGAGCTATCCCACCATCCTTTTCTGCCGCTACTCTGTTCCGTCACTTTTTTCACCTCCATCAAATTTCCCGTCTGAGCTTTTTATGGCTTTAATACCTGGTCCCTGTTTTCCGCTATCCAGTTGGAAAGCCCCTCGTATTCGAGTATATCCAGAATAAATTCCGGGTACTTAAGGCCCTCCATCTCCCTGTCCTTTACTTTTACCACCGAGTTCCTGATATCCACTTCCAGTTCATCACCCTGCTTGCATTCCGTGGCAATGCCCGGGCACTCTATAAGGGGCAGCCCTATGGCAATAGAATTTCGGAAAAATATACGGGCAAAACTTTCTGCTACTACAGCCCTGAAACCCGCTGCCTTAATTACTATAGCCGCATGCTCCCGTGAACTGCCGCACCCGAAATTGTGTCCGGCCACAAGGATGCTCCCGGGTTCAATACGTTCAGTGAAACCCGGGTCTATTTCGTAAAACAGGTAATCTTTGAGTTTTTGGGGATCAGTATAAATTAAAAATCTGGTGGCAATTATGTCGTTGGTATCCACGTTATCACCCAGTTTTACTACTTTCCCTTTATACGTTTCCAGCATCTTATTTCCCCCCCCATCCTGTTTGTTTGGGATCAACTATCCTTCCTTCCAGTGCCGCTGCCGCAGCTGTAACCGGGGAGGCAACAAATATCTGCGACTGCCCGCTTCCCATTCTTCCGGGGGAGTTGCGACTGCCAGTGGATAAAACTTTTTCTCCCGGAGCCATAACTCCCAGGTGAGTCCCGGAGCACGGGCCGCAGCCGCTGGGCAAAATTACCGCCCCGGCCTCGGACAATTTTTGAATAATGCCTTCCGCCAGCGCTTTTTCGTAAATAATTTTACTCTGTGGTGCTACTATCAGCCTTACCCCGGGGCAAATCCTTCTTCCCTGCAGCATTTCCGCCGCTGTTTCCAGGTCTTCCAGCCTCCCGTTAGTGCATGAACCCAGGTATACTTCATTTATTTCTATAGTTTCGGTTAGTCCGGAAACCGGCTGTACATTGTCTATGCTGGGATGCAGGGCCACCAGAGGCTCCAGGCTGGATAAATCAACAGTAACAGTACGCTCGTAATTTGCTCCCGGGTCGCTTGTTACAATGTTAAAGGGCCTGTCCGTATATTCACGAATGTATTCTTCCGTTATGCGGTCTGCAGCAAAGAATCCCACCTTGGCGCCGATATCAACCGCCATACTGGCCATGGCCAGACGCGATTCCACGCTTAAATTTTTTACTGCTTCACCGGTAAACTCCAGCGCTTTATACCTCCCGCCCGATATAGTTAGCTGGCGTACCACCTCAAGCATAATGTCTTTTGCTACTACGTACTCCGGCATTTCGCCTTTTAGCTCAACTTTTACAACCCGGGGCACGCGAAACCAGAGCTCTCCAGTGGCCAGAACCGAAGCCAGCTCAGTGGAACCAACGCCGGTGGCAAAAGCCCCCACACCTCCCAAAACAGTAGTGTGAGAATCTGCGCCCACAAAAAGCATTCCTGGCCTGCACTGTCCTATTTCTACCGGTACGTGCAGGTGACTGCCCCTTCCCACATCGTAAAGCTTGATTTTGTGTTTGCGACAAAAATCCCTTACCAGGTTGTGGTTGGCTGCCGCATCCTGGTTGGGTGCCGGGGCAAAGTGATCAAAATAAATAGTGCATCCTTCCGGCATGTCGGCAACTTCGCGGTTCATCTTGTTAAAACTCTCAATCATGAGCTTGGCGGTGGCGTCATTTGCCAGCACCCCGTCCACCTTACAACGTAAAAACTGATCGTTTTCCACCCTTTTCCGCCCCGATTTTTGAGCCAGGATCTTTTGTGCAAAGGTTTCACCCAATTTCCATTCACTCCTTTTTAACGTTTACTTTAAGCCAATGTTTCCTCTACCAGCGCAGTAATATCTTCAAGCTCTTCCAGGCCATTTACTTTTTCAATAACTTTCTTTTGTGCAGCCGTTGATAAAATACGATCAGTTAAGGCCAAAAATTTTGCTTCCATCTCTTCCCCGCTCAAGGGGCGAGAAGGAGTCCCCCGGGAATCCAGCATTTCCTGGTAGCACTTCCTGCCGTCCTTGAACTCAACCTGCACCGCCGAACCAAATTTTTTGGGAAATTGCCGGTCCAAATTCATATCGATTTCCGCATCCACCCGGGAGGCCATTTCCAGCAGCTCCCGGTTATAAAGATTTTCTTCCGAAAACAAGTTCGGGTCTCCGGGATCCCTGCAAACTGCAACCGCCGCAACATATGGCAGGCTGTACTGAGCAGCCATGATGGAGGCGGGCCGGTAAACCAGATGCTGGGTAATCATTATGGAAGGCCCGTATACGGTTATTTTTTCTATTTCTCCTAACTCCGCGCTTACCCCCTCCTTTCGCTTTATTTCCAAAACCGCATCAATAAGCGAGTGAAACAGGCGGCAGCAAGCATAGGGCTTTACGCTCAAGTGCATGATTTGATAATCTTCACCCAAGTCCTTAGTTAATTTTTCCATTTCCGGTGTTTCGGAAAAAACCCGGCAAAAGCCGTATTTTCCCTCTAGTACCTTTCGGGGGCCAGTAAATCCCCTCTGCGCCAGGCATGCCGCTTCTATACCGTTTTCCGCAGCTTTACCCGCGTGCAGCCTTTTGACCATGTTGCCCGCGGAATCCTGCGAAAACTCCATCAACCCCGAGGAAAAAGAACCGGCCAGGCTCAGGCAGTTTTGCTGCTTCTCTCTGTCCAGCCCCAACACTTTTCCGGCCGCAGCGGCAGCTCCAAAGGGGCCCAATGAAGAAGTAGGATGAAAACCTCGCTCTATCAAGGAGCTGCCCACTGCCATGCCAACCCGCGCCATTACCTCATACCCGTGGACTATAGCCGTCAGCACTTCTTTCCCTACTGCGTTTTCTTTTTCTCCCAAAGCCAGGGCCGCAGATATTACTACCGCCCCTGGGTGTGAAACTGAAGGATCATGAGTATCGTCAATTTCGAACCCGTGGGCCATGCTTCCGTTAGCCAGCGCAGCAGAAGCACAGTCTGCTTTTAAAGCTGTTCCAATTACCGTGCTCTGCGGGGTCCCCTTCCTTTCCCTGACGTAATCCAAAACCATTTTCGACCACGGTTTTTGCCCGCCGTACAGGGTGACACCCAGGTAGTCCAGCAGCACTTCTTTTGCTTTATTCCGCACTTCTGAAGGCAGGTTCTCTATGTTCGTGGAGAATACGTGTTCGGCAATTTTAAAAGTATAATCCAAAACCACACCTCCTTGTAATTACCACCTTAAAAACCAAAAAACAAAATTTCTATCATTTTATTTATTTATCTAATTTGCAGTTACATGGCGGAAAAGTAAGAAATAACTTCTTTTAAAGGAACCACATCTGCGAAAATATAATCAAGGTCTCTCAAGTTGTAATTGTGCGCTTCCAGGGAGCGATCCCCTACGCACTCTTCCGGTATAACGGTCAAGTAGCCGCTCATACAGGCATCCGTGGCAGTAGCCCGGATACATCCGCTGGTAGAGCAGCCGCATACAATTACCGTATCTATTTTTCTTGAGGTAAAAACCGCCTGCAACGGAGTATTGAAAAAAGCAGAAGCCTGTTTTTTTATTATAATCACGTCTTCTTCTTTTACCTCCAGCATCTCATCAAGTTCCACCAGTTTGGTCCCCAACCGCAAGGTTTCTACGGATTTAACCTTGTTGCTCCATACTCCCACATCACACAGGTTTGGCTCATAGCCGTGCTTAACGTATATTACTGGGGCATTTTTTTTTCTGGCCTCCTCTACCAACCGCCTGGTATTGAGCAGCACGGAAGATAAATCCGAGCCCAAGGGGTACTCCGGGTTTGTTTCTCCTTTTATCAGGTCCACTACCAGAACCGCGGGACTTTTCCCAAAACCGTGCCTGCCTTTAAAACCGGCGTTTTCTCTTGTTCCATCTCCACGCATAACGCTAATCACCCCTGTTTACTTTAATCGACCAGGATTACTATTACTCCACCGTTTAAGCAAACATAAGGTTTATAATACTAACCATGCAAAATCGGTGCCACTTTCAGGTGAAATATATAAATACCGGATATAGCCCCGGCCCGGTGACCGCAATTAAACATCGGTATACCCACCGTTAATATGCTACATTGCGTGTAAACACTTTGTTGCAACACCCCACAGGTTGGCTTTATATTGTAATCCACCAATAATGCCACGTTTAAACAGCAGCAGTTAAAATTACTAAGGGTGCATAAATAAATTTCATGCACCCTTAATAATTAGTGAGATTCACAAAATTTATTTGTTTAAGCCCGTGAAACGTTTACCTTATCCCCAGCCTGTCCAGTGTTTCTCGTTGGGGAATGCCATCTTCGTCCCACCCCCGCGCCGTGTAATATTCCGAAAGCATCTCCTCGAAGTTCTCCAGAACTTTACCTTTCAACTTCCCGTTCCTCAAGGGATGCTCCAGGAATCTTCTGGGCAACATGTCGTCTTTGCGTTTTACTCCGTTTTTAACGTTGAACATTTTCTGAAGGTTAAAAATACGCTCCCCGTTTTCCAGCATCTGGTTCATGCTCATGTCGCAACCGGTAACTGCAGAGATAACCTTGGGAAGCAGCTCGGGAAGGTCGGTCAGTCGCCGCCATGGCAGATTGCAGACTATGGCGGAGTCAATTATTGATTTAATATTCTGCAGCAACACCAGGGTTTGCCCCTTGTTGTCAATTTTAAACTGGGAATACTTCTCCGGGGTAATTCCCAGCGCAGGATGGTAACCTCCCGTACCGCCGCCTCCCAGACTGTATTTTTCACCCAGGTCCAGGTTAACCATGGCCTGCCTTACGCCACAGGCCCCGCGGTTAGAGGTGGCAAAAGTTAGGCCCATCCCCCAAAGGCCCCTGGCATCGTAGGTGTACGGCTCCAGACCCTTGACGTGAACAGCGAAATCTTCGGAATTACCACCTATCCTTTTGGCCGCCTCCCTTACGCCATCTGAAAGAACCTTGCCAAAACCTTCTTTCCTGGCCATTAGCTGCAGCAATTCGTATATACCCTGGCTATTCCCCCACGAAAGGTCTATTCCCCCCGTATCCGTCTTGTTGATAAGCCCTTTTTCATAGCATTCCATGGCAAAAGCTATACTTGCCCCAGCGGAGATGCCGCACATACCCAGCCGGTTGCACTCGATAGTATTTTTGATAATCGCGCCCAGCTCTCCCACGCCGCTTAGCGGTCCAAATGCACAAGCCGGGTCAATTTGCGGCCTGTAACCCGTAGTGCCCGCAAAAGGACCGTCTTTAACCCGGACGTTTCCCCTGCACCTTACCCGGCAATCCATGCAGCCGTACTTGCTCAACAGTATGGTTTCCTTTACCTTTTTGCCGTCAAAATTCTCTGTGGTGTCAAAATAACCATCCCGCCAGTTAAAGGAAGGCAAAACTCCCTCCAGGTTAAGAGAAGTAAGCACCTGCATGCCCCCTACTTCACTGAAATCAGTTATCAGGGAGTTTTTGCCGAAATGTTCAAATAAAAGATCGTGTACTATCTCCTCCAGGGTGTCCGGGTGGGCCACACTGATTTCCCCTTCTCCGCGCACCGCAATAGCTTTTAAATTCTTGGAACCCATTACCGCCCCCAGGCCTCCCCGCCAGGCACCGGCATCAGGATCGCTGATAATTCCAGCCAGGTGGCACTGGCTTTCCCCGGCAGGTCCTATACAGGCAATCCGCACCCAGCGTTCCATCAGTTCGTTCCTTACAACATTAACTGTCTGGTACGTATCCAGGCCCCAGAGGTGTTCCGCACTCCTGAGCTCGGGAAAGCCGTTGTTTATATACAGGTACACCGGGCTTGATGCTTTTCCTTCCATTATAACCGCGTCATATCCGCTGAACTTTAACTCGGGGCCCCAGAAACCGCCTCCCAACCCCTCTCCCCATATACCCAGGGGAGACTTGGTAACCACTGACCACCTTGAAGCAGCAGGTAGGCCAATACCGCAGAGGGGCCCGCTGGCAAATATCATCTTGTTTTGCGAGCCAAGCGCATCCACTGTGGGATCTATTTCTTTAGTAAGGTAATAAGTTCCCAGACCTACTCCCCCTACATAATCCCTGATTACATTTTCGGGTATATCCTCCCGAGTAATTTTCCGGGTAGTCAAGTTTACCCGCAGGATTTTTCCGGCGTATCCACCAAACATGGTTAACCTCCTTTAACTGCAGTATATTTGTGATAGCCGTCTACCTCCTAAACGTCATCTTTTCCTATTTTGTCAGCAAGCTTCTCCGTAAGGCTTTTTACTTCTTCTATCTCCTGCTTTAATTCTTTCAAGTATCCCTGCATATTGCCTCCCACACTTTCGGCTTCCACCCGCTGGTTTTTTTTGCGCGAAACGAAATAAATGGGCCGGTCTTCATCCTGGCAAAGGTTCATGGAAACCACGTCCATCCGCGTGTATTGGCCCAGGATATCGTGGTACTGCTTGGGAACAATCTCCTCCGATATGTCGACATCTGCGTATATAATCGTGTCTTCACTTTCCGCCCCGGCCAGCTCATTACCAATGGGATCGTGAATACAGCTGTAACAGCGGCAGGCTTCCAGCCACTGCTGCTTCTTCTCGTCTCCTTCACTTAACATCTCCACCATTTCCGGGTTCATGGTACTTGAGGAAGTTACCGTAAAGAGCTTCCCTTCCAGGCTATGTGCCCCGGACCTGATCCTGATCCAGTTGGGCAAGTCCACGTGCGTGGGCTGATGGTAAGATGGATAGTTCGCCACATGAACCTGTTCGCCTTGAGCCAGCAGGGCGTACTTGTACAGGTTGTGGGTATTGTTGCCGCATATCAGAGTCCCGATACGGCCCAGGTCCGTCTCCCATACCCTGAGGCCACTACCGTCACCCCTTGAATAAACCAGCTTTTCCGATACGGTAGTAACTATCTTGCGGTGCCTGCCTAAAAGGTTGCCGTTGTTGTCAATGATAATATTGGTGTTAAACATGGTACCCATCTGGTTCTTCTGCCTTTCGTTAATACCAATCACCACACAGACATCCGCTTCCCTGGCCCCGCGGCAAAGTTCTTCCGTGGCCGGGCCAGGCACCTCCACCCCTTCCTCAAACATCTTTACAAAAAAGTGGTTTCTGGAAAGAGGCGCATCCAGGAAAGTCCAGTAAGGAAACCCTGCCACAAATGTTTCAGGAAAAGCAACCAGTTTGGCTCCGTTATCGCTGGCTTCTTTCATCAATTTGCATGCTTTTTCTACCGTGGCTTCACGGTCCAGGAACACCGGCGACGCCTGAACAGCCGCTGCTTTAAATTTAGGAAACTTATCACCCATATTTAATACCTCCCGGTTTATTAAAATAATATAGTTTCTTATATTCCAAACTTCAACCAAATTCCGTTTTCAAGTATTGGTTATATCTGCCGGCTCGAGCAACTTCCCCTCATGCCGTTTTAACTCACCTCCTTAAATAACAACAACTTTAAAAGGGAGCACACCACCTGATTTAGCTTTTCTTATCTATGTTTCACCCTTTATCCGGTGCACCTGCCTTAAAAAATCCTTTGGCTTCTTCCTGCGGCATTGCTTTAAAAGCATAAGTTGCCACTGCCATTACCACAATATTTATAACCACGGCGATAGCTCCTGAAGTGTGGATACTTTCTGTAATACCGCTGAATTCAACCACCAGATAAGCTACAAAACCCACAATTATTGACAAAAGCGCGGCTTCTTTCGACGGGCGCTTAGAAAACATTCCAAACAGCAGGGGGCCCGAACACGAAGCCACTATAGCGTTAATTCCCACTACCACCATTGCCGTAACTATTTCTGGCGGGTCAAGAACCAGCAAAATACTCACAATCCCCACAATCACCACCACTACCTGGCTTATGCGGAAAGACTTTCTTTCAATATCCCGCGCATCGTAATTGGGGTCTTTTTCTATCCTTTTCTTGACGATTATCTTGCGGTAGATATCGTTGGAAACAAAAGTAGCAAAAACAACGAACAGCCCGTCCACCGTAGACATGGCCGCACACAAGATAATAACCAAAAACAGGGTGGCAACTGCTGCGGGAAACGCAATTTCCAGGTAAAGCGGAATTGCCATATTCGGGTTTTCAAGAGTGCCCATGGGCATAAAAGTCCTGGCTGCTATACCCCCGAATATCATCAGCGTGAATATAAACAACACTATTCCGTAGGTGGCAACAAACTTGCGGGAATTCACCTCAGGCTTGTCCAACATCATGATCTTGTTAATAAGCTGCGGCGAAAATGAGAAGGTAAGGTAAAAAATAAAGATGCTGATTATGTCAATGGGACCCTTAAAAACTGGAACCGCCGGGTTGGTGGCGCTTAACAAGTTGGGATCTTTGTCACCAAGAGTGGTTATCATTTCCGTTAGCCCGCCGTCAAAAACCCAGAAAATAGACAGTCCCACCAGCAGGGCAATCACACTCATTAAAACCCCCTGGAAATAATCGGTGTAGATATCGGTGCGGCTGCCGCCCAAGGAAATGTATATTACCACCACAACCACGGCCAGAATAATCCCTACCTCGTAACCCAGGTCAGTAGCTACTTCAAAAATAAAACCAGCCCCGGAAAACTGGCCGGCTACATAAAAAACATTGGCAAAACAGATAACCCCTACAATAACTTTTATAAGGTTACTGTTGTACCTGTCCCCCAGCCAGTCGGGAAGAGTTAAAGATTTTTTTACCCCGCTCATCCCGCTAAACTGCTTGATAATTATCATAAAACTGATAAAACAGGCAGCAAATATGGCAATCCCGTACCAGAGAACAGTCATCCCCGCCAGATAACCCCATGCCGGGGTCCCCATAAACAAAGCGGTACTTGCCGCGGTAGCTGCGGTAGCAAAACCCAGCATGTACGGTCCAATATGACCACCTGCAATGGCAAAGTCTTCGTATACCTTGGTCTTCTTGTAGCTGTAAATAGTTAAAGCGGCCAGTACAACCAGGTAAATTCCCAGGAATATCCACAACAACATATAATTAACCTCCTTCTTTCTTTTAGTATAGAAAAACCTGTTGGATTACCAGTCGGGCCCACTCTGAGTCAACACGTAATAAAAAACACCCCCCAAAAACAAGACGGAAAAAACCAACCAGATAATCAACATAAGCATTTCTTATTCACCTCTTTTCCAGAAATGTGCCAACCAAGGCCTTTATCAAAACACTTACACTGCCTGTCCAGCCTTGAACCGCTATTATTCCACACCTCCCTTTCGCGTTTAAATATTATCAATTTTAATACTGTTTTGATTTAACTGTATAATTCTTTTGCAATTCCCGTGCCAAATCTAAAATACCTTGTTTTAAATAGTTTTAAATAAATAAACAGGCCGTTTAAGGCCTGTTGAAAGTAGCACTGATAGCCCTGTTTAAAATAATTTCAGGGGGCAATAAAAATAATACAACACAAAAAAAGAAACAAATATCGCCGTTGTTTCTTTGCTTTATGAAACATATTGTTTTAACATCTTGTTTAAGTGAACTAAACACCAGAAACATAACTCACCAGGGGGGAGGAAATGGGTAAATCATCGGGGCATACTTATATACGGTATTCTTTCATCTTCCGCCACAGGGTGGATCTGCTTATACCAAGGCTCTGAGCGGTTCTGGAGCGGTTCCAGCCCGTTTCGTTTAACTTTTGAATTATAAGCTCTCTTTCCTTTTCCGGTACCGTTTCAATTGTTTTGCCCGCGCTCTCCGGGTTATTGTCCAACACCCGGCTGAAAATTTCTTCCGGGGATATTTCCCGACTCTCACTGCTTTTCAAGACTACTGCTATACGATGAACTGTATTAAACAGCTGCCTTACATTTCCCGGCCAGGATAACCTGCTTAACTTCCTGGCCACCCGGCATACGGTTTTTGAATATTTATCCATCAATTCAGGGTAATTATTTTCAATGGTTTTAAGCACCAGAAACGGTATGTCCTCCGGCATTTCTTCCAGCGAAGGAACCTTGATGTACATTAAATATAACCGGTAGTAGAGGTCTTCTCTAAAGTTTCCTTTTTGTATTTCCTGGATCAGGTTCCGGTTGGTGGCGGCAATAATACGCACATCCACTGGTATTATTTTATCGCCCCCGATCCTTAAAATCTCTTTTTCCTGTAAAACCCTCAGGAAGCGGGCCTGCAGGTTTATAGGCATTTCCGATATTTCATCCAAAAACAGGGTCCCTTCATTTGCCAGTTCAATAAGGCCTGTCTTCCCGCCTTTTTTGGCCCCGGTAAAAGCTCCTTCTTCGTAGCCAAAAAGCTCGCTTTCCAAAAGTGTTTCCGGCAGGGCAGCACAATTAATTACTACAAACGGCTTTTCAGAACGCAAACTGTGATTGTGGATGCTTTGGGCAAACAGCTCTTTGCCGGTGCCGGTTTCCCCATGCAGCAAGATAGTTGAATCTTCGCGGGCAAAAGTACGGGCCAGCCTTCTGGCTTTATCAATGGCCTCGGACTGCCCCATGATATCACCAAAAGTATACTTGGCAATCAAGCCCTTCTGGTAAAGGTTCATACGGATATGGCGCTCTGCTTTTTTAATATCGGCCACATCCTGGAAAGTGGCTACAACACCTACTGTCCGGTTATCAACCCTGATGGGAATACGGTTGGTAAGCACAACCAGGTTATCCCGGACTTTCATCAGCTGATTACATTCCTTTTCGCCGCTTTCCAGCACTCTAACCAGACGCGTATCAGGTATTACTTCGTCTATATGTTTCTCCAGGACACTGTTCTTCGAAAAACCCGTAATCTTTTCCGCAAGCGGGTTAAATACTTTTACCTTCCGGTTTTCATCTATCGCTACTATCCCGCTGTAAGCAAAATCAATAATGGCTTTAAACTGGTTTGCTTTCATTTTTTCGTTGATCAATACTTCCTGCATATCAACTGCTTTATTCAACGCTTCCTTAACACTGGTCTCCGAATAAATAAATACATTGTTTATCCGGTAGTAATTGGCGTAATCGCACACAATACTGGATCCTGTAACCGCATCTACTTTTTCCAGCTTTAGCTCATCCATTATGCGGGCCAGCTCATTTTCGCTGCTAAAAGTGCGCTGGAGCAGGTCTACTTTTAAAATATTTTTCAGCTTTTCCAGCCTGGAAACCTGTTCTTCTACTGTAACCACGGCAATACGCGGACCGTAACAAGAAGCCTTGACTATGGATTCTATCAGGTCGTAGCCCTTGACGTTTATAGGCACCAGCGGCATGTGTGGAAAATTGCTGCTTAAAACACTGGCGTTGCTCCCTGCACTTACAAAAACGTCAACCATGCCTTTATTCATAAGAGATTCCGCTATGGAAACAAGCTCGGTAAATGATTTTTCTATCACCCATATTTTTTTAATGGTCTTTTTATCCAGCACATTTTGAGCCAGGGAGGTCAGGCGCGGGTAACTAAAAAAAACAATCCGCTGGGCCATATAAACAGCACCTTTACCAGGTTATTTTATCTTTAAACCAGTAATACTTGAAATATTAACTCACAGCTTTTAAACAAAAGCAGGTACTTTAATTATACCATTATTTATTATTGGCAAACGGTTTTTTTATATATCTCTGGTAATAAGAATTCAGCGTATACAGTGCCGCCACAGGATTGTGGCCCAAGACCCGGTCTTTAACCGCAAATACAGTGGTCATGGCCCGGGCCTGCTTAATAAAAAGTGAATCGTGGCCCACGCACAACCCCATTATTATATTTAAATCGGTCCCGGCCTGGTTTAGAATTTCCGCTTGAGCCAGGGGGTGGCACATGGGTTCAAACTCTCCTATCCTTACTTTCTGCTCCTCGGTAAGGCCGATTTCTTCCTTGGAGGTGCCACCCACCTTGCATACTACGGAAACCAAATCAAAATTATGCGCTTCCAACACCTTCTGGAGAAGGCTCGCCTCGTACTGCAACCCTCCACAGTATGCCAGTCCCAACCTGCGGCACCCCATTCGGGCCGCAAAATCACAGATTTCTTCCAACCTGGGTTTAACCGGGTGGCGCACGTGAGGTTTAACTTCCCGGTTAATATACCCTTCCCCTTCCTGAATAGAAGCCTGGCGTGCAAACTCGTAAATTACCCGGTCGGAAAGTTTTTCCCGGGCTTTTTCCAGGGCTTCCCTCATAAACCTGGTAGGACAAAAATCCGGTCCTTTCCCCCCCGGGGAACGACATATTTTTTCTTCCGTATTTAAGCTACACCTGGCACAGGATGGTAGTTTTTCCATATAAACCTTCCTTCCCCTCAATCCTTCCCCTCAATCCTTCCCCTCATAAACTCCTCAAAAATGTTTGGTTGGCTTTATGCACGCTTGCCACCGCCTTGAAGGAGGTGAGCGGTTTTTCTCGAGTTTTTAATATAACCTGGTATACTCAAAATCCTCCGGTATACCCATCTCCTGGTATACAGACCTGCGGTTGGCGGCAATTTTTTCGTCCAGGTGGTCAAAATGGTTTTTGCCCTCACAGTCAATATCTACCAGGAAGGGGCCCAGTTCGTCAAGTTCCAGTATCCAGGCCGCTTCAATACTACCCATTTCTTCCAGCCAGTGAACTTCTTTAACTTTTATTCTTTCAATAAAAAGAGTAGGGGTTACTCCCAGGGGAGTAGCGTGAATGCAGCAGTATTTTTTCATGGCTTCCTGGCTATCTTTTCCCATGGTGGTTTTGCCGATTATGGCTTTCAAACCCAGGTCTTTAACCGAGGCGGGGCCCCACTTTTCAAACCGTATACTGGAAGTGGGCTGGAATGATACCAGTTTCCAATTACCGCCTTCATCTATAATAACTGGGCCTACATGAATCAACAGGTTTTTTTCCCGGGTGTCAAAAGGCAGCTTCCACCCCTCGTCAAAAACAGTTTTCTGCAGCTTTGAGCGGCACGTCCAGGCTTCCCCGGAAAAATATACTTTATCCCCTGTTTTTAAATCCTTTATCTCCTCATCCTGCAGTGGAGTTTTCAGGTGATATTCAGCCATTTTACCTACCTCCCGTTAAACCAGTTTGGACTTTCGTGTTCTTTAATATTTCCTTTACCGTCAACCTCTACGGTAGCACGGCGGGCAATAAAACAGTTGGCGTTCATGGCCACGGCTATCCCCGCCAGGTGAGTATACGCGTATTCTACGTTCACATCAAAAACAGAAACGTCTCCACCCGACCCCATGGCTCCAATACCCAGCCGGTTTATTCCTTCATACAGTTCTTCTTCTATCCGGGCAATTTCAGGCTCGGGGTTTTTGCTGCCTACTTTCCTCAAAGCAGCCGCTTCCTTGGCAAGTTTGGTGGAAATATCGGAAGTACCCCCAATACCTACTCCCAGGACGGAAGGCGGGCAGATAGCCCCGGCGCGGGAAGCCGCTATATAAGCGTCTACAATAAATTTCTTGATGGCAGTTAGGCCGTCTGCAAAAGCCATTACCTGGTAACGCGTTCCCCCAAAGCATTCCGACCCCCCACCTTTAGGAACAAAGGTTAACTTGATAGTGTCCCCGGGCACGAATTTGTAAGTAAAATTGGGAACATTATTTCCAATATTGTTGCCGGGATCTTCACCGGTAAGGGGATGTTTCATAGTAGCACGCAGGTACCCTTCATGTGTCGCCTTTTCCACCGCCCTTTTGGAGGCGGTCTCAATTACCCGCAGGCCTCCTTCAACTACAGCTTCATCTCCTACTTCCACAAAAAATAGAGGCCACCCCGTATCCGGGCAAGCCAGTAGTGAAGTTTCCCTGGAACGCTGCAGGCTTTCCAGGGTTGCTTCCAGGGCCATCTTAGAAACTGAAGAGCTTTCCCGGCTTATAGAGTCCTGGAACGCCTCTTCAATATCACCCGGTATACAACAGGATGCCTTTTTTATGGTTTCAAAAATGGCTTTGCCTAAAACCTGTTGTGTTATCATTTTTTTTCTCTCCTCCTTATACATTAAACTGCACTTTATATACTGAAAGTTTATAAACTTTACTGAGGTGTTAGTTACACCCGCCGGTTTAGAAATACATTAAACTTATATTAAATCTGCCGGGACAGGGCTTTAACTTAATTGAGTGATTATTTTTTAAAGTTTTGCTGGGAGCACTGCTAAATACTTTAAAAACTAACTGCCGCGTTTATTACTACAGTTTATTCCTACAACGGTTATTCAAATTTATTCAGGTTTACTGGTCCTTTAATTACGCATTTCCTGGTTCATTTCTGTAAGATTTACTGCCTGTCACCTTATATATCGCTTGGCTGGTTTTTTATCTTCAACCTGCCCCGGCAGAAAACTAACTAATGCATGTCCTGGTTCAGGTTAAACTATCTTCGGGCTTCATTTTTTCTTTTTCCGAAATCCTTTCAGCTTTATTTAGCATGTCCATGCCCATCTTATACATGGCATAATCTATCATGCGACCCTGGTAAGAAGCAGAGCCCAACCCCTTTGCTTTTGCATCTTCATAAACTTCCACCATTTTTTTGGCGTATTCCAGGTCTTCTTCCGAGGGCGCAAAAACCCTGTTTACAGGTTCTATATGCCGCGGGTGAACCAGCTGCTTGCCGGTAAAACCAAGCAGTTTAACCGATTCCGCCTCATTAACCAGCCCTTCGGTATCAATAAGCAAGCCGAAAAACGGGGTGTCAATTGCTTCTATACCGGCAATATTGGCGGCATTGGCTATCCGGGAACGCGCATAAAGGATAGCCGGGAAATATTCTCTTGCTGTAAGCCTGGTTATGGCAAAACCTACACCCATTTCCCGCAAGTAATCTCCTGCACCGAAACCAACACCAACTACTCTTTGGCTGGCTTCTGTTATTTCAAACACATTCTGCGCTCCCAGGGGATTCTCAATCAGGGGAATTATACCGGTAAGGTTTTGTGTTATTCCTTTTTTCTTTTCTTCTTCGCTTATCTGCCTGTCTACATCTATTATATCCTCGCTGGTTTCTGTCTTGGCCAGCATAATACCATCCAGGCCTTCTACTACCACGTACGGTATGTCCTCTTTCAAGAGGCCGCTGGAAGTGGAGTTAACCCGGACATAAACATCCAGTCCGGCCTCTTTCAATGTACCCACGGAATCCCTGGAAAATATCCTGCCGGTTTCTTTTTCTTCTAAAGAAACAGCATCCTCCAGGTCCAGTATTACTGCATCCGCCATTTCCCTGGTAGCATTGTTTATCATCCGCCAACTGTTTGAAGGCACATAAAGCATTGTTCTAAGGACCACGCTCATGACTTTATCCCTCCTAGATTATTAATAACCCTGTTTAGCCCTGCCCGGGGCCAAATACTTTCTGCAGCACCGAGAACAGCTCATGAGGATTCTCCACCACATGCGCTCCTGCATCTCTCAAGGTTGAAATCTTGCTCTCCGCCGAACCCCTTCCTCCTTCAATAATGGCACTGGCGTGAGAAAATCGTAACCCGGAAGGCAAGCCTTTTCCTGCAATATAGGCTACCAGGGGCTTGGTATATCGTCCTTCTTTCATTACTTCGGCTGCCTCTTCTTCCATAACGGTACCGATTTCGCCAAAATACACCACTCCGTCTGTTTCATCATCTTCTTCAAACATGGGTAAAAGTTCCGGGAACATCGTACCCAGTACCGGTTCCGAACCCAGGTTTATAGCCGTGCTAACCCCAAATCCAGAGTTAACCACTACCCAGGAAAGAGTTGATGTCTGTCCGCCGCTGCGCGATATAACCCCCAGCTTTCCCGGTTTAAAAGCCGCTTTAGCCACATCAGAAGCGGAACCGATAAAACCAAGTGTCGCTTTACCGGCAGAAACCACCCCTCCTGAACCGGGGCCTATAAGCCTTACCCCTGCTTTTTCCGCCCGGGATATTACTTCCAGCGAATCGTGCAGCGGTATCCTTTCTACTTCCATCAAAATAGTTCTTATACCAGCATCAATTGCTTCCAGGGCACCTTTCTTGGCCGCGGGGCCGGGAACCACAATCAGTGAAGTATCTATCTCACCTTCTTTTTCCATTGCCTCGCCTACACTATCATAAACCGGGACATCCCAGACTTTCTGTCCCCCTCGTCCGGGTGTAACCCCTGCCACAATGTTGGTTCCGCTGTCCAGCATGTTCCTGGTCACCAGCTCTCCAAACCTTCCAGTTATACCCTGCACCAAAACCTTGGTGTTCTCATCAATTAAAATGGCCATGCGGTTCACTCCTTTCAAATATCCCTTGGCTTTAGAAACTTCTACCTGGAAAGCACTTTCTTACGGTACTCTTCTATCCCCTCCAGAGGTATTTCAATGTTAATACAGTCAGAACCATACATCTTACAGTTAAATTCACAGGCCAGGCACTCATTATCCAGCCGTTTTATTTCTTCCGGGTCGCTAACTGTTAAAACCGGCCGGTTGTTTTCAATTTTTAAAACGTTACGACCGTAAAGCCGGCAAGCTTTTACACACATAAACCCGCAGGAAGGGTTGGGACTGTTCTCCCTGGCTGCTGCACACTTGTCCAGGTTAATTTCTATTTTAGCCGTCTTGGTTTCAAAAGAGATCTTTTTATCATTCATCTGGCTTACCTCCTTTGTTCTTCTCTATAATCCTCCACCAGCTTTTGTATCCTTTCCGCAATATAATCAGTGTTGTAGATATACTGCCTGCCGTACAGTTCCCAGCGAAGGTTTGCATCTTTTAATCCTTTTTCAATTATGTCGTGGGTCTCTTTTTCCCTGTTCCCGGCCAACAGCAGCACTACCGGGAAACCGGGCCTGTTTTCCGCTTCTTCCCTTAGTATCTTTACCAGGGCATGCGCATGGTGCCACTGCTCCTGGTTGGCCAGGCAGGCTCCCATCAGGGCATAACCTTCAATGGGTTGAGAAAATATGCATTTTACCACGCGGTACACTTTGCTGGCCGGAGGGTCTCCGCTGGTATCGGTATAGTTCGCTATCTTGAAATTACGGTTAACCAGGGCACTGGCCGCCAGCATAGCGCCTCCGCCCCCAATACCGTGGAAACCTATATAACCTTCTTTATCTATCTCCGGCACCATCTGGGTAAAATAGCCGGTACCCCGGAAGTCACCCTCTTCAATTGTCCACGCTATATACTCCAGTTCTGTAGGAGAGCGGTCCATGTCGCGCGGCAGCCTGATTCCAAACCGGGTTTGACGGAAATCTGAATTATCGTCGATGGTAAAACGGCAATCGCCTGCCAGCAGGCGGCCATCCTGGGTTAAAACCAGGGGGTTGATTTCCGCTATCCTGGCATCGCTTTCCATATAGGATTGGTAGAAGCTGGATATTATTTTCTTCATCTCTTCTTTAGCCTCGCCGCTTAACTCTTCATCGAAAGAAACCATGCCTAAAATCTTCTCCGCTTCATCTTCTCCTACCCCTTGCAGGTAATCTACATTTAAATAGGCAATTTTCTCCGGCGTGCTGGAAGCTATTTCTTCAACGTCAACCCCGCCCCTGCTGCTAAGGATTAGCGTAGGAGACTTGACCTTGTGGGAGTTATTAATTATAATCCCCAGGTAATACTCACTTTTAATATCCAGTTTTTCTTCCACCAGTAGCTGATCTACCTGTAAACCTCTTACCCTGGTATCAAACAGTTCCCGGGCCCGGTTGGCTGCTTCTTCGGGATCCGATGCAAACTTAATACCTCCAGCCTTGTAGCGACCGGTGGTAAGCACTTGTGCTTTTAGAGCCGCAGGTTTACCCAGCTCTTCCATGTATCTTTTTGCTTCCTCCGCATCCTGAGCAACCATTCCCCTGGGAACGGGAATTCCGCAATTTTTTAATACTTCTTTACCCTGATATTCGTGAATTCTGGCCACTCTAAAGACACCTCCTGTCTCAAGTTAAAATCATATCAAAAATCTTCTACTGCAAGGCCTCGTCTATAAGCTCCAGGATGTGTTTAACTTGCAATTTTTCTTCCAGGCCTTTATTCTTGATGGCGTCGTCGAACATGCTGCAGCACCACGGGCAAGCTACTACCAGGACGCCTGCACCGGTATCAGCGGCCTGCTGTACCCGGCGCTCGGAAACTCTCTCCCCGGGGGGTATCTCCATCCACATTCCACCTCCTCCGCCGCCGCAGCACTCGGCTTGTTCCCTGTTTTTCTCCATTTCTACCAGTTCTACTCCGGGCAAGCCCTGCAAAACTTTGCGCGGCGCTTCGTAAATTTCATTGTAACGCCCTAAAAAGCAGGGATCATGATAAGTGACAGTCTGGTTAATAGATTGGTTAAATTCAAGTTTTCCTTCCTTTAGTGCTTTTTCCAGCAGCTGAACGTAATGCATGACTTCATATTCTCCCCCGTACTGTGGATACTCGTTTTTAATAATGTGATAAACGTGCGGAGAAGAAGTAATCACCCTGGAAACATTGTATTTCTTGAAAGTTTTTATATTGGTTTCGGCCAGCTCCTCGAACAAATCAACTTCTCCCGTCTGCAGGGCCGCATCGCTGGCACATACTTCTTCCTCACCCAGTATACCGTAGCTAATTTGAAGTCGGTTTAGCACGTTAACCATGGCCCTTGCAGCTGCCTGGTTTAGCTGGTCTGAAGATTCGGAACACCCTACAAAATAAAGGTATTCCTTTTCTCCGTCCTGCAGCTGCGGTACTTCCAGCTCCCCTGTCCATTCCGTTCTCTTAAACCTGGGAACTCCAAATTCGTTGCCGTGCTTAAACAGGTTTTCGTTTAAATCACGTATGGTAGGAGGAAGCAGGGTAGGATCTTTCTCCATTACTCGCGAACGCAGATCCACCATGTTTTTGGTCAGCGGTATCCTCTGGGGACAATTGTTTTCGCACTGGCGGCAGGTAAAGCATTCCCACAGACCATCTTCAATAGTTTTCCTCAAGGCTTCGCTTTCGTAGCGGGGATCAAATTCCATGCGGTATAGCTGTATCATGTACTCCTGCCCCGTGTAACTGTAGGAATTTCCCGTGGTTAACATCATAGGACAGGAAGCCACACATATATCACACTGCATGCAATTAATACTTTCCCACAGCCTGGACTGGGTATCGTAATCCAGCGGATCCCCCGTTTCTTTTACTTTAAGGCGCGCAAGCTCCACGTGTTTTTCAAAGCTTTGACTTAAATCAACCATCAGGTCTTTTATTACCGGGAAGACAGGGAGCGGTTCCAACCTGTCCCCGTCGTGTATTTCCTCCTTACAAGCCAGTTTGGGAACCCCGTTTACCTGGATGGCACAGGAACCACACTGCCATTCTTCGCAGGAAAACCGGTAAGATATATTTGCTTCTTGTTTCTGGTTTAAAGCATTTAAAGCCATCAATATACGCATCCCGGGGACATCTTTTTCCAGGGTATATTCCTTAAAACTTCCACTTGCTTCGGATTCCGGGTCAAACCTGAAAATCTCAACTCTGATAGTTTCACCCATGCGGTTTCACTCCTTTTCTTTTCATCAAATAAATTAACTCTTTAATTACTTCTCCTACTTGTCTTCCCCTGGAACCGGGAAGTAAGGCAGATTAACCTGTTGGGGCGTAAGGTGCAGTACTTCTACAGGCTTGGTATAAAGCTTCATGCCGTTTCCGTCTTCTTTCCTGACCAGTATATTCTTATCCCACTCTTCCCGGTTAATTTTGGGATAATCCTCCCGGAAAAGGGCGGACCTGCTTTCCGTTCTTTCCAGTGAAGCTTTTACCATCATTTTACCCACTGTCACCCGTGGCCTCAGTTCCATGGCAGTAGCCCAGGCTTCGTTTCCTCTCAAGCCCCCCGGAACAGATATTTTTTCCAGTTGACCTTCCGCCTCTTCAAGATCATTTAAGCACCTATTCAGTCCCTTTTCATTGCGGGCTATATGCATCTCTTCAAACATTACCTGGTGAAGTTTCCTTGATATTTCAAAAGGATCAATGCCGCTGTCGTTCTGCAGGGGTGCAGTAATTTTTTCTACTTCATCTTTAACCTGGCTTTTATCTATGCCGGGAGGCTGGTTTGAAGCAGCGTATTCACTGGCTCTTTCCCCCGACCTGGCACCAAACACCAGCAGGTCTGGCAGCGAATTGCTTCCCAGGCGGTTTCCGCCGTGCACTCCTCCGGCCGCTTCACCGCAGGCGTAAAGACCTTCTATCCTGGTCTCGGCCCACTCGTTAATATCAACCCCGCCGTTTTGATAATGATGCTCCGGTATAATTTCAAACATCTCTTTTCTAATATCCACTCCCCCAACCAGGCCAGTTTCCATTACGGAGCTTAATCTTCTTTCAATAAACTCGGGCGGAAAATGCGTTACATCCAGGTAGGCCCCGCCGTGTTCGCTTCCCCGGCCTTCCTGCACCTCTTTAAATATGCAGCGGGAAACGTAATCCCTGGTAGCCAGCTCTTTTTTAAGCGGGTCGTACCTTTCCATAAATCTTTCCCCGTTACAATTTCGCAAAATACCACCATCAGCACGAACCCCTTCACTAACAACCCGGCCCCTGATGGCCGGAGGCCATAGCCAGCCCGTCGGATGTATTTGGAAAAACTCTATATCCCTGACTTCTGCACCGGCTTCAAAAGCAAGGTATGGCCCGTCCCCAACTTTACCTTTGGTAGAAAAAGTAATAGGCCAAAGCCTGCCGCTGCCCCCGCTGGCCAGAATAACCGTAGGGCATTCAAACAGTATAACGGTACCTTTACGGGTATCTACTCCTATGGCCCCGTTTATTTTTCCCTCTTTAACTAAAAGGCGTGTCAAAAAAACTTCGTCCTTTACTTCCACCAGCTCGTTTTGAAAACACTTCCTTTTAAGGGCCCACATCATTTCACGTCCGGTACGGTCTCCACTTATAGTACTGCGGTTGAAAGTATGTCCTCCGAATCTTCTGAGGTACACTTTGTTGTCCTCATCCCGGTCAAAAGCAGCACACCAGTCTTCCAGTTCACAAAATCTCTGTTTGCCTTCTTTGGTTAATACTTCAACCAGCTTTTGATTGTTTAAAAAACCTCCACCTACTACTGTGTCCGTAAAATAAACCATCCAGCTGTCACCCGGGTAATCGACATACCCGGCATGCCCGCCCATGGCTACCGGGGTACAACCGCTGTGTCCAAAAAGATCTTTAACAGCTACTGTAACCCTGGAACCGTTTTCCGCGGCAGCTATTGCAGCTCTGGCTCCCGCTCCTCCCGCACCTACTACCAGCACATCTGTTGATTTTCGCTCATCCACCAGGCTGTTTAAATCAACCATACTTTTAAATACCTCCTCTGTTAAAATAAATATATTTTTGATTGATTAATAATTAATCTGTTAGTCGCTCTTCCAGCCTTCTAAATGTAACTACCTGGCAATTTACTGCTCTTGATTGGCCTTATCAGATGACTTTTGTATATTAAATAATGCAAATAACATGCCAACACAATCTCTACAGTCATAAAATTATTTTAGAAAGCCAAATGTACTCTTATTTATTGTTGTATCTGCCCGGGACGACTTTGCTTCCCTGTTGCTTCCATAATTAAATTGCGTAATGCTCCAACTTTTAGATTTTGCATATTAATAATACTGGTTCGAGTCCTGCTGTAAACATGTTTCCTTCTGGCAGGAAACTGTCTATTTTATGTACATACTGTGCTTTCAACTTGCATAGCATCGGTTTTATTTTGATAAGTATGTACAATATCAGGACATGTACAGTTGCGGGTCACTGCTTTCGATCCATCCAGATAAAAGCAGCAGAAACGAGAAACAGTAGTACGGAAAGAAAAAGCCACGAATAGTAAAATGTTCCCAGGGTATCTACCAGATACCCGAACAAAGGGTTTACCAGTAAAATACCGGCGTGGGTTATGGAAATGCTTAAACCGCTAGATATACCCGTGTTTTCTTCACCGGCCAGCTCGCCTATCAGGGTAAGGTAAACAGCGTTATAGCCCAAGATAGAAAACCCCCCTGCGCCTGCCAGAAAGTAAATAATTATGTTAGGAGAATCAGGGGTTAAAAATAAAAAAGATACAAAAACCAGGGCGGCTATTGTCCCAATTAAAGACAAAGTCTTTTTCCGGTTGCCCTTCAGCGCCCGGTCACTTATATAACCCCACGCCACCCTTCCCGCGGTACCGCTTCCCTGGGCAATACCCAGGGCTATTGTGGAAACAGCCACGGGAAATAGCAGCTCTTCATTTATAAACAATACCAGGTAGGTGATAAAAGAGGCCTGGGAAAATACCAGTATGCCTATAAGCAGGCTTACTACCACAATAGGCCTGCAATCTACCTGGCGCAGCGAAAACAGGATGCGTTCTTTAATTTCTTTTAAATTTAAATTGACTCCGTTTTCCCTGCCCGCATCCCTTTCATTATGGCTATTATGGCTATTATCACCTTTCTCCTGTAGCTTGAATCTGCATACAAAAGCCATGACAAAAGCCAGAACAGACATGAGCAGTAAAGCCGTTCTCCATCCCAGGTTTACAGCCAGGAAAGGCAAAACAAACGCTGCAAGCATACTTCCCACAGTAACCCCGGTTTGCTTAAAACCCATTGCGGCTCCCCTGTGTTTTACCGGAAACCAGTACATTACCGCTTTTGTTGTCCCGGGGTTAATAAAGCTGTAACCTACACCGATTACCAGGGCAAAAAATAGCATGATCCAGTAATGATTTATCAAGGAAAACATGCTAACGGAAATCACCAGGATTATTTTTCCTAAAAACAGAGACTTCCCCATACCCAGGTAATCTACAATCCATCCGCTGCCGAAAGATAATAGAATCAATCCCATATAAAACAGGCTCATGAAAAGCCCGAACTCGGCCTTGGTTATATCCAGGGCTTCTAAAATAAAAGGAGATAGAGGGGGAATACCAAAAGGAATAGTGGCAGCAACAATATGAACCAGAAAAATTATAATTAGCACCTGCGCCTTGTTTTTCATTTTAGGCTCCCTTGTTCACTGGATTATTTGCTTTACTGTAAACGCTGGTGATGTTAATTGGACCGCCAGCTCCGGCAGTTCCACTGCAAAATATCTCCTATTATACTAATAAAAATTTTTCTATAATAATTAAGACAAGCAAAATATATGCCACATAATTCCGCTTTATAAAACACTCTTTACAGGTTAAAATTACAATTGCACGGAACCGGCGGGAACACAGTCAGCACCTTCCCTTAAAAACCCTTTTTATATTAAAAGCCGGAGTTACAAAGCTGGAAGCTACAGATATAAATATTAGAAAAATAATTTATATCTGTTTTTTCGACACAACATACCTGTCGGGTTGCGAAACATGTCTAAATTTTGTACAGGGTAAATGCACAGTAACCGGGGTTAAATAATCCCCCCGAATACTCCGCCCTTGAAAATAAAACTTAAAAAACTGGCTTAAAATGCTGTACATTATTTAGACACCGGTAATAATTATTGAGCCGCAGCCTTTTTTTATATTTTTGTTTTTCCCTCCCGGATTGACTGAATTTATAACCTTTCTATCAACTATATGACGGTTGCCCGGCTCCAAAAAAAAAGTTTTAACCTTTTTTAAATATCAAAATTGCCAGTTTATTTTGAGGCCAGTAGTTTTGGCACAAAATTTGCACTTCTAAAAATTAAATAAAAAATTATGAACCTGTGCCTGCCCGACCAGCATTTTCCTGACAGGGGGTGGTTAAATAAGAATTTAACCTCTATTAGCAAGATTTTTTTGTAAAAGAGTTTTGAAAGGGTTAAAACTACATTTTTATTTTTAAGGAGGTTTCCGTATGAAAAAGAGGGGTAAAGCACTCCTGACAATGCTTCTGGCGGTTTTGCTAGGTTTGACTTCCATGTGGTTTGTTTCCGGCTGTGACGCAGTAGGCGACGATGATACGATAACAGTTAGGATGTCTTACGCTTACATTGATGAATTGCACCCGGCCAGGCTGAACCGGAAAATTGCAGAAAGAATTGAAGAAGAAAGCGACGGCAAGGTGCAGTTTGAAATTTACCCGGCAGCCCAGCTGTACGAGCCTGACGCGGCAGTAGAAGCGGTACAGAGAGGAGACATAGAGATCACTCCTGTAGTCAACGCTTATCTGCTGGCCCTGTCGGACGAGCCAGCTGTTTTTGAACTCCCATTTGCTTTTCCGGAAAGGGAAGTCCTGTATCACGTTCTGGATGAAACCGATGTGCCCGACAAGGCTTTTGGACCTTTAGAAGATTACGGCATCAGAGTAATCGCCTCCATGGACTACTCGTATATTGACATTACCAACGCGGACTATCCCATTACTACCCTGGAAGATATGGAAGGCATCCGGATGAGGGCCTACGGCCCGGTCCTGGGAGACTTTATCGAAGCAGCGGGGGGATCACCCGAATTTATCGCCGGCATTGAAGCACCTACCGCCCTGCAACAGGGAGTTATTGACGGAGCCATGACCGGCCCGGATTCTTTCCTGCACCAGGGTTACTGGGAATTTCAGGACTACATGACCCGGAGCCGCCACCTGCACTGCCTGATTAACTACACCGTAAATATTGACTGGTGGGAAGGCCTGCCCGACGACATCCGTGATTTAATGGAAGAAATTATTGTAGAAGAAACCAGGGAATGGAGAGAAGAAGTAATCAAAGATGAACAGCGCTGCATAGATGAGCTGGAAGAAAAAGGTATGGAAATCCACCACCTGGAGGAAGAGGAAAGGGAGCGCTGGATTGAAGTCGGTGAAGATGTATGGGATGAACACCGGGATATGATTGGCGAAGACATCATGCAAGAGCTGGAAGAAGCCAGAGAGGAATTTGGTTACTAGGGGTTTGCTTAAGCTGCAGGGGTGCTTCAACCACTCCTGCAGCTTTTTTCCCACGGTTTTAATCCAGGGGGCCAAAGGAGGTACATTCTCTTGAAAATATTCATGAAAAAAATTGTGGGTTTGTTTAAATTCTTGCTTGACAAGCTGGTTTACCTTATAAAAATAATTGCGGGTATATTTAAATTCTTGCTGGATAAGCTCGATTACCTGCAGATTGCCGTTATAACGCTGTTGATGGGGGCTTCCACCTTTATAGCTGTATACGAAGTTTTCATGCGCTACGTCCTCAGGTCTTCTACTGTATGGGCCGAAGAATTTAACCGCTACATCCTGGTGTGGTTGGCCCTGATCGGGTTCAGCCTGGTATACAAGTATAACAACCACGTGCAAATGACTTTTTTTTACCGCTTTTTTCGCGGTATAGCGGGAAAAATCGTGGTAGTTTTAAACCGCCTGATATTCATGCTGTTTGGGTTGCTTCTAACCTACATTTCTTACGAATTTTTCGCCAGCACTTTAGACCTGGGCCTGCGCTCTTCCACCCCACTAAGGTTTCCCCTGTGGCTTCCCCACCTTGCCATATTCGTCGGTGCACTGCTTCTTTTCATAAGGGGGGGTGAAATGCTGGTGCTTGAGTTTACTACGCCCGTTGAAGCAAAAACGGAAGAACAAGAAGAAGAGGCCCGAACAGAGGAAAAAGTTGTTGATATGTAATTAACTATTACAGTAAAGGAGTGCCATAAATGGAAACAGCCCTGGTTTTTGTCGGTTTGTTGCTGTTGCTTTTAATTTTGGGAGTGCCGGTTGGTTTTGCGCTTTTAATAACCGGAACCGCCGGGATATTGCTGTTTGACCTTGCCTCCCCCACTTTCATACCTCAACAGGTTTTTGGCAGCATCAACTCTTTTACCATGCTGGCCATACCATTTTTCCTTCTTGCGGGCAATATCATGCTTAAAGGAAAGCTGGCCAGGTACCTGCTGGATTTCATGAGCGGGGCTACCCGCAGCATTTACGGGGGTAAAAGTATAGGCCTTACCTTTAGTGGAGCTATTTTTGGCGCCATAACCGGCTCCAGTGTGGCCTGCACTGCAGCCGTGGGCAGTGTGGGGTACCCCGAATTAAGAAGGGAAAATTACGAAGAAGGCTTTTCTAACGCCTTAATTTCCACGGTAGGCGCCCTGGGAATCATGTTGCCTCCCAGCCTGGTATTTATTCTAATTGGAGCGGTAACCGGGGTTTCAATACCCATGCTGTTCCTGGCGGGCATTGTTCCGGGCTTAATTGAAACTGGAAGCATTGCCCTGCTGGCCTATTTTATAGCCCGCAAGTATCAGTACGGAATCATAGGCAAAATGGCAACCCTGAAAGAATGGGGAAAGTCTTTCTTACAGGCTTTTTGGGCCTTGCTGATGCCGGCTATTATCCTGGGCGGAATTTACGGAGGCGTTTTTACCCCGACAGAAGCAGCGGCTGCGGCAGCAGCGTATGCTTTCCTGGCCGTGTTGTTTATTTACCGGGCCATCGGTTTTAAAGATCTCCTTAGAATATTAAACGAATCCGCACAGAGCACCGCCATGGTCCTGTTCGTGGTAGTAGGCGCCACGGTATACGGATATGCCGCCACCTACGCCAGGGTACCTATTTACCTTTCCGAAGCCATAGCAGCTGCAGACATGGGGCCCTATATGTTTTTAACCATAACCATGCTGTTTTTTATCCTTTTGGGGTGTTTCCTGGACGGAATTTCCCTGGTGTTGATTACCGCACCCATCCTTTATCCTATCCTGCCCCACGTAGGGGTAAACCCCATTCACTTCGGCGTGGTGCTTTGCACTTGTATAGAGATCGCCCAAATAACACCTCCGGTAGGATTGAACATGTATGTCATGTCCGGTATATCCAAGACACCGGTAGAAAAAATTCTGCGGAATATTCCCCCGTTTTTCCTGGTAAGGCTGGCCACGGTCCTGTTAATAACCTACGTGCCAGCTATCTCTTTGGGGTTAGTAAATCTTGTTAATTAATTTTAGCTAAAAATAAACAGAAAGGGAGAGGTTTATATGTCCAACCAAAACTTTGAGACCACGGAGCTTTTTGAAAAGCAGGGCTTTGCCGCGGAAATAGGTTTTGGCCGTAAAATTGCCATCATCCTGGTAGATTTCCAGCACGCGTTCACCCGTGGTGAGCTGGGCGGTGGCCCCGAGGGAATCAGGGCAGTTGAAAGCACCAAACCACTTTTAGATGCGGCACGCTCCAAAAACATACCCCTGTTTTACACCCTGGTCCAGTACGAAAAAGACCTGAGCGATGCCGGCATATTCGGTAAAAAAATCCCCGGCCTGGCCGTATGCAGCGAAGGAAGCAAAAACTGTACCATAGACCCTCTAATCCCCCCGCAGGAAAATGACCGGGTAATTGTAAAAAAGATGGCTTCCGCCTTTATTGGGACAGGATTGTTAATGCACCTGAATTCCCGGGATGTGGATACCCTGGTCATAACCGGGATGACCACCAGCGGATGTGTTAGGGCTACCGTGGTAGACGGTATTTCTTACGGCTTTCGCACCATAGTCCCCCGGGAATGCGTAGCCGACCGGGATGAAAATGCACACAACCAGTCTCTTTTCGACATGGGCAACAAGTACGCAGATGTTATGGAGACTGAAAGGGTCATTAAACACATACAGTCCCTGGCCCCACAGCAGTAAAAACAAACAAACCATAGGGAGGTAAGTATAATGAACGCAAGCAGTAAAATGGTAGAATATTTAAGCTCTTTAAAATTTGTAGATCTATCTTCCGAAACCGTGGAATCCACCCGGAGCCTGTACCTGGATTACCTGGGCCTCTCTTTGCGGGGTTCTGCCGCGGAATCCAGCGCCCCGGTAATAAACATGTTAAAAAACAGGCTGCCCGGTAACTCCACCTCGGTGGTATCCGGCACCGATATAACTACTTCCCCTGAATACGCGGTGATTGCCAACGGCTGCTTTGCACACAGCCTGGAGCTTGATGACGTTGTAAATGAAGCCTCCCTGCACCCGGCAGTTGCAGTTTTCCCTGCTGCTACAGCCATCTCGGAGATGACAGGGGCTTCAGGTAAAGACTTGATTACCGCTTCCGCTGTAGGCTACGAAATTATGATAAGGCTGGGTCGCGCCCTTAATCCCAGTGAGCATTACCGCCGCGGATTTCACCCTACCGGAACTTGCGGCACCTTTGCCGCTGCAGCAGTAGCTTCCAGACTTTTAAATTTAAGAGAAGATGAATTTTTAAACGCCCTGGGTATTGCCGCCAGCCAGGCAGCTGCCTCCATGGAATTTTTGGCCGACGGCGCCTGGACCAAGCGCTTTCACCCGGGTTGGGCCTGCCACAGCGGTATAATTGCCGCTTTCCTGGCCAGTGAAGGTTTTAAAGGTCCCTCCCGCCCTATAGAAGGCAAAAACGGTTTTTTAAGCTCTTATTCCGAAGCACCCTCCCCGGAGCTGGTTGATAAAGACCTGGGAGGCAGGCTGCTTATCAACGATACCAGTATCAAACCTCATGCCTGCTGCAGGTACAACCAGGCGCCAATTGACGCCATCCAGGAAATATTAAAGAGCCACCGGGTCCCGGTAGAAGAAATTGAAAAAATTAAAATTGGGGCGGTAAAAACAGCTTTTCCCATTGTAATAGAGCCGGAAGAACACAAAAAAGCCCCACAGAGTGTAGTTGATGCCCAGTTTAGCCTACCCTTTGCCGCTGCAGTCACCCTGTTGAAAAACAGGGCCTCCCTGGATGAATATACCCTGCAAATGATTGGCAGCCAGGAGGTTAAAATACTGATGCAAAAAGTAGAATGCTACACTGACGAAGAATTAAATGCGGAGTTTCCGCAAAAATGGCCAGCCCGGGTAAACATTTACACCACAAAAGGAGAGAATTACCAGGCCAAAATTGATTATCCCCGGGGGGATCCTCAAAACCCCTTAAGCTGGGACGAACTGGTTCAAAAATTTAATGACGTAGTAAATAACTTGAATAAAGAAACCAAAAACAAAATAATAAACAAAGTAAAGGACCTGGAAAACATCAAGATATCCAGCCTATCCAGGCACTTAAAAGCCTGACTAAATTAACTTTCATAAAACAAGGCAGGTCATCTCCAGCAAATATATTTTTTAAAAAAGGTGAGGCCATATGGAAAAACCAAACTATGCCACCATTAGTGAAAAGCTTGCGGAATTTACCGTCAACTTTTCCAATGATTACCTCCCAGACTATGCCAGGGAAGACGTTAAATTGAGGTTTGTCGATACCCTGGGGAACGCCTTGCTATATTCTAAAATGGAACAGAGTTTAAAATTATTGGAGGTTGGCGAAGAATACTTTTTACCCGGCCCGGACAAACACGGAACTGTTTTCGGGATGGATTACAAGCTTTCCGCCCCTACTGCCGCTTTTTTTAATTCCGTTTTTGCCCACGGGCTTCAATATGATGACGTTCACCAAAGCACCGGCCTCCACCCCAGCTGCTTTATAGTCCCTGCCGCCCTTGCCCTGGGAGAAACCGTTGGTGCAAGCGGCAGGGAGGTCATTACCGTGGCTTCCCTGGGATACGAAATATCTACCAGGCTCGCTTTAGCCATTTCCAGCCAAAACAATTTAATCGGCAACGGACTCTCTCCTACCGGCCTGCTCGGGAGTATTACTTCCTCCCTTCTGGCCTCCAAAATGTTCGGTTTAACTAAAGAACAGACCATGAACGCCCTGGGAATTGGAGCAAACTTTAATTCCAACCTGCTTCAATCTACAGTAGATGGTAGCTTTGCTAAAATCATGCATCCGGGATGGTCATCAAAAGCCGGTATTACTGCAGCCATGCTTGCCTCCAGGGGCATTACCGGCCCAGAAAAAATCTTTGAAGGACACCTGGGTTTCAACCAGGCTTATTTTGGAAACCCCCGGTTAAATTCCGGTTTTTTCGACGACCTTGGTATAAACTGGAACAGTTGCAAAATATCCTTCAAGCCCTACCCCTGCTGCTTTTACATTCATCCGTACATGGAAGCCGCCTTTAAGCTGGTTCAAAATCACGGCATAAAACCCGGGGATATAGAATCTGTAGAATGTTGCGTAAATGAAATACAGTCCAAAATAATTTGCGAACCGTGGGAAGAAAAAATAAACCCCAAAAATACATACGCCTCCAAGTACAGCCTTCCTTTTGCGGTGGCCCTGGTACTGTCAAGAAATAGAGCCGGCATAGAAGAATTTGACTCCGCATTTACCTGCACGGATCATGAAATTAAGTATCTAATGAGCAAAATTTATAGTATAATAAAAAACAACGAAGAAGATCTGCACAGGGTAACTGTTAAAACCCGGGACGGCTCCACCTTTACCGCCAGGGAATCCGGATACAAGGGAAGTCTTCTAAATCCCATGCAAAAAGAAGACATTATTGAAAAATTCAAAAGCAACATTCACACCATATTTATCAACAACAAAAGCGTATACGGCCTCTTAAACCGTATACTTAACCTGGAGGAAGTAAAGCTAATAACAGACTTCACCCGGGAATGGCTGGCCCAGCAGACAAGGCTACAGGCATGAAGGCAAAAGCAGTTAGTTAACTGACGTGTTTACCCAGGCCTTGACCGGAACCCGTACCTGACAGCAAAGCAGCCCGGGTAAACTTATTAAAATTTTTACGGAAATTTACAAGGGGGTTTACTCTTTGACTTTAACCGAATCCAGGCATCTAACCCTCAATCAAAACTTCTGCACCTTATCAGAACAACAGACGTTAGATAAAATGTGGAAAGCAGCGGCTAACAATAACTGTTCGGCAATAATGGTAGTTAGCTCCAGGGGATACCCAAAAGGAACGGTAGATTTAAACACCATGGCACAGGCGCATTTAATGGATAGCGGGGAAAAAATCAGCAGGCTCGAACTATGTCCTGTTAACATAATTAAGCGTGGACATATAACAAACATGGATCCTGAAAACCTCCTGGAAATGTGGCAGCACCGGGAGTGGAAATTCCCGCTGGTAGTGGTAAATGAAGAGAAAGACAAAGATATTATCGAAGGAATAATTCTTGCTGAAGACTGGTTAAAATTACTGGAACAAAATTATCACCGGCTTAAAGCCAGGATAAGTACTATCTATGAAGCCGCCGGGGTCATACTGGTAAACAAAAACGAAAGAATAACTTCCATTAACCAGGCCGCAATTAACCTGCTCAGTCTTAACCACCGGGAAGTAATAGACAGGCTAATAGTAGACGTAGCGCCCTGGATAAAAGTTAACTCCGTATTCAGCGAAAAATCTAGCAAAATCTGGGTAATTGAGCTGCAAGAAAGCAAGAAAATACTGGTAAATTGTGTCCCCCTGTTGGAGAACGATACCGTAGCGGAAGTGTGTATAACCCTGCATGATGTAAGCAATCTTTCCTACCTGGCCTCCCAAAAGAAAGATTCCTTTTTTCAATCCACACTGGACAACCTTAAAGACATAATGGATTACGCCTACGAAGGAATTGTAATTGTAGACAGGAAAGGATTTATAAAATACACCAACGAACAGAATACCAGCATATTTAATCTAAAACCGGCGGAGGTCATGGGCAAACACATAACCTCCCTCACCCCCAAATCACAGATGCAGACGGTACTGGAAACGGGACAGCCCCAGATTGGCACCATATTAAAACACAACAACCGTGAAATGGTAGTCAACAGGCTGCCCATCAAAAATAAAAATGGTGAAGTTCTCGGGGCCGTGGGAATGGTGATTTTCAAAGACAAAAAAGAACTGGAAAAGCTAACGGAAAAGCTCAACCTACTGGAAAGCAAGGTAGAATATTACCACCAGGAACTTTCCAACCTCCGTAAAGCCAGGTATTCTTTTGACCATATCATTACCCGTAACCACAGGGTAGAAAATATCAAAAACCTGAGCATCCGTTTTGCCCAGGGAAATTACAATATCTTAATTTACGGGGAAAGTGGGACGGGAAAAGAACTGTTTGCACACGGTATACACCAGTCCAGCAAAAGAAGCAACCAGCCTTTTATCCGGGTAAACTGTTCCGCCATCCCGCGTGAACTGTTTGAATCGGAGCTTTTTGGATACGAAGAAGGCGCTTTTACCGGTGCCTCTAAAAAGGGCAAAAAAGGCAAATTCGAGCTGGCACATAAAGGGACAATTTTCCTCGATGAAATAGGCGATATGCCGATAGAAACCCAGTCCAAACTGCTCAGGGTGGTAGAAAACAAGGAAATTGAAAAAGTAGGCGGAGAAAAGGTGAAGTACATAGATTTCCGACTGATAACCGCCACCAACCGAAACCTGGAAGAAATGGTTAACAGGGGCGAATTCAGGCAGGATCTGTTCTACCGATTAAACGTGTGCCGTATAGATATACCCCCGCTGAGAGAGCGCCCCGAAGATATACCGCTTTTAGTGGAACATTTCCTGCAAATCCTGTGCAGGGAAAAAGGGCTGGACAATTTCGAATACGAAATAGAAGAAAATGCCATACAGCTCCTGCAAGAATACAGCTGGCCCGGCAATGTCAGGGAGCTATTAAATATACTGGAAAGAACGGTGGTCTCAAAGCAGGACGGCAATATTACTGTAGATGACCTGCCGGTTAAAAAAGACAAAAGCTATAAATTCCACGACCGCGACATCCACCTTTACCAGCTGGTGCAGGAAGTAGAAAAAGACGCCATAAAAGAAGCCCTGAAGAGAACCGGGGGTAATAAACGCCAGGCTTCACAGATCCTCGGGATACACCGATCTGTACTTTACGAAAAGCTTAAGCAATACGGAATTTCCGACTAAGTTTATTAAAAACGGGAGCGTGAATTTTATGTTAGCTCAGATCAGCCTGACTCCAACGGAAGGCAAAAAAATTATCGGTATAGCCACCGCCAGGCTGCCGGAAGTACAAAATGCCTGGCAAAACGGCACTATTACCATACATCCCAGCAGCAGCACCTGGTTCCTTTTTGAAGAGCTCACCGGTTTCCCACCATCCAAAGAAAGGGTTTGGGTTTGCGGGGTTATAACTTCAAACGGGGCCTGCGTGGAAAACAATATTACTTTTCATTCTGAAAAAAAAGAAGACAGTGAAATAAAACAACACCCCTCCCCTACCGGATTCCGCCATTCCTGGGTATTAAAAAAGGGTGAAGTAATTTACGATTATCCTTTAGGCGATATTATTTCGGAAATGGGACAGGGAGACCTGTACATTAAGGGAGTAAATGCAGTAGACCATGAAAAAAATGTAGGTGTTTTGGCCGGGCACCCGGTTGAAGGCGGCACTTTTGGTTTCGTGCTGGAGAAAGCCAAGGAAAACAATTTCTCTATGGTTTACCCCGCCGGACTGGAAAAGCTTGTTCCCCAACCGGTTCACCAGGTTAGTAAGTTTGCAAAAAGAAACGAGTATTCCTATTCCATGGGTATTTCTTGCTGCCTGGTTGCTACAGACCAGGGTAAAACAATAACCGAACTGGAGGCTTTTAAAATCATTAGCGGGGTCAATGCTTACTGTATCTCCAGCGGTGGTTTTGAAGAAGCCCGGGGCGCTGTCACCCTGGTACTGGAAGGAACGGAAGAACAGGTTAAAACAGCAGTAGAAACCGCGGAAAAAGTCAAAGGTGCGCAACTGCCAGGCATAACCACACCGGGCTGTGTAAACTGCATGGCCAAAGAGAACAAACTTTGCTTTCACCCGGTTAAAGGAAAACCCTGGTACCGTGAAATAAAAAACAAGTAAATTCCCGGCCGTGACAGCATTTAAAACAAGAGAGCAAAGCTGGTTATACAGGCTCATACAATAGCACATCAAATTTAACGTAATTTTGCCATAAAAAGGAGGACAAATAAGCATGGATGAACAAGCTGGCGGGTGGACCGGAAAATTGCTCAGGATTGACTTAACTACTAAGGAAATAAAAGTGGAATCTTCCCTGTCGCTGGTTAATCATTACCCGGGCGGGAGAGGACTGGGCCAGTGGGTAATTTTTAACGAAATACCGGTAACAGCTGACCCCCTGGAAAAGGAAAACGTTATGGTTTTCAGCTGCGGACCGCTGACAGGAACCATGGCCCCCGCATCGTGCCGTCTCAGTATTGACGCCAAAAACCCGGTTACCGGAGGTATGGCTTCTTCCAACATGGGAGGCCACTTTGCGCCCGAGTTAAAATTTGCCGGTTTTGATGCTGTAATTGTAACCGGTCAGGCCCCCGCTCCGGTGTACCTGTATATTAACAACGGAAAAGCCTGCTTGAAACATGCGGAAAACCTGTGGGGACTGGGTACCCGGGAAACAGAAAACAGGATAAAACAGGAGTTAATGGACAAGTACACCAGAATAATCTCCATAGGACCGGCGGGGGAAAACCTGG